>Ga0102591_1001653_pt1 | contig 28882 bp, 27 predicted proteins | sample AraplaCol_mCL_r2_2_FD_76860 | JGI IMG/M metagenome (GOLD analysis project Ga0102591, IMG submission 76860) | Arabidopsis root microbial communities from North Carolina, USA - plate scrape MF_Col_mCL_r2 (SPADES assembly) (version 2) | ecosystem: Host-associated > Plants > Roots > Endosphere...
TCGAGCAGCTGGGCGGCGCCCTGGTCGACCAGCTGGCCGGGCTGTTCGACGAGGAGCCCAAGGCCGTCAAGCGGGCCCGGGGCCTGCTGGCCGCGCCGCCGACCGTGCAGCCTTCGCAGCCCAAGGCGGCCCGCAAGGTCCCCGCGTGATCGGACTGCGCGGCTTCCTCGTCCTGGGCCTGGTGTCGGTGGCGCTGGGCCAGTGCGCCAAGGCCCCGCCGCAGCCGGCCGTCCTGCCGGTCGCCCCGGTCAAGGTCGGGCCCGAGATCAACCTGATCACCACGCCCGTGCCGCTGAGTTCGGCCAGTCCGCCGCCCGTCTCCATCGGCCGCTTCGTCTATGCCGGCGGCATCGCCATCAGCAGCCCCGACACCCAGCGGCTGCACGGCCTGTCGGACCTGAAGTTCGGCCCCGACGGCGGGCTGGTGGCGATCAGCGACGACGGCGACCTGTTCGAGGCCAGGCTGAAGCTGGACGAGGCCGGCCGCCTGGTCGGCCTGACGGACGGCAAGCTGCAACCGCTCAAGGGCCTGGACGGCCAGCCGCTGCAGGGCAAGGCCCAGTCCGACGCCGAGGGCCTGGCGATCCTGCCCAACGGCGACCGGCTGGTCAGCTTCGAGCGCGAGCACCGGATCTGGCTCTATCCGCGCTTGGCCGACGGCTCCTACGGGACGCCGCGCGCGGTCAACAAGCCGGCCACCACCTTCCCCGACAACGAGGGCATGGAGGCCCTGACCGCCTATCCGATCGCCGGGCCCGACGCCTATCTGGTGGGCGGCGAGGAGGGCGAGGTGTGGCTGTGCAAGCTGTCGGCTCCGTGCGTGGGCCTGGCCCCGCAGTCGCCGCCGGACTTCACCTGGGGCCTGACCTCGTTCGCGGCCTTCCAGGGCCAGGCGATCGCCGCCCTCTACCGCGCCTACGACCCGATCCGCGGCTGGCGCGGCCAGGTGCGGTTCGTCGTCGATCCCCGCGCCCCGGCCGCCAAGCAGTTCCTGGCCGCGACCCTGACCCTGGACGGGGCGACCACCCGCGACAATTTCGAGGGGATCGCGCTCAGCACCGGCCCGTCCGGCGCGACGCGGATCTACATCCTGTCGGACGACAACGACGCCCCGCAGGAACGCACCCTGCTGATGGCCTTCGACTGGACCGCCCCGCCGCCCCCGCCGCCGGCTCCGCCCAAGCCGGTGAAGAGACGGCGGTAGGGGTGCCTTCCTCACCCTCTCTCTTAGAGAGAGGGAGGGGCCCATGGCGAAGCCATGGGAGGGTGAGAGGTTACACGCTTTCAGGATGAAACGCGGTCGTTCAGCAGCCTTCGGCTGACCGCCCGATCCACGGCGGTGGCGCGGCTCGCTTCATCGGAAAGGCCCGAAAGCGAGGTTGAGCGTCTGGTGGTTTGCCGGCCGACGGTGAAACCTCTCACCCTCCCACCGCTTCGCGGCGGGCCCCTCCCTCTCTCAAAGAGAGAGGGGTTCAGAGGGCCGCTACCCCGCCCGCGTCACCTCGGGCAGGACGTAGGTCCCATCCAGGATCGCCTCGGTCGGCACATAGGTGCGGACCAGCAGGGCGAACTGTCCGGCCGGCGCGGGCAGCCAGTTGGCGCGGGCCGCCGGGTCGGCCGGCTCGCGGTTCGACAGGGTCAGGGTCAGCGAGCCGTCGGCGTTGAAGACCAGCTCGTCGGCGTCGAGATTGACCGTGCCCAGGTTGTTGCGCCCGTTGGGGCTGGGCGTCAGGAAGTAGTAGTCCTGGTCGTACATCGACAGCGACCAGAAGCCGCCGCGCGCGCGGTCCACCGGCGGCAGGCCGCCCTTGGGGAAGGTGACGGCGTAGGTGTAGCGGCCCTGGAGCAGGGCGCCCTTCGCGTCCGTGCCGCGCACGAAGTAGACCGCCTCGTGGAAGTCGTTGACATAGATGTAGATCACGGCCGCCTGGGCGCGGCCGAACCAGTCGGTCCCCCAGGCGCCGCCGTTCTCCTGCCGCTGCCAGCCGCCGCCGGCCCCGACGCCGACCTGGTGGTACTTGGCCGACTCGAACAGCTCGCTCTCGGCGACCAGGGCGACGCGGTCGATCAGCGCCTTCCAGGCGGGGTCCGCGGCGCGCAGGGCCAGCAGGGTGCGGGCCTGGTCGACCATGGGGGCGTCGTCGGGCGCGACCTTGGGATTGGCGTCCAGGGCCTTTTCCAGGTCGTCCCAGAACCGTTCGGCGTGGACGGGGCGGATGCGCAGGATGTCGGGATCGGCGGCGATGATCTCGGGCGTGATCGGCGGGGGATAGACCTTGTTCCGCGCGCAGGCCTCGCAGTCGAAGACGCGCAAGCCCGGCGCGTCCTGGCTGAGCGGGTAGACGCCGATCTGGTTGAGCACCGCCCGCGCCTGGGCCTTGGACTCCGCCGAGCGCGCCATGAAGCTGCGCCCCATCGCCAGGGCGATATTGGTGGGCGAGCGCAGCACCTCGACGAAGCCTTCGGGCGTCTCGCCCCGCCAGTCCGGGCCCACCAGCAGGAACTTGCCGCCCGGCGTGCCCGAGGCCGAACCGAGCTGGCGGATCACCGTGGTGAAGAGGTCGGCGATCTGGATCGTCCAGTAGTGCCCGGGGGGAGCGTCGGTCGGCGTCTGGATCACCACGCCTTCGTCCGCCAGATCGACGACGGAAACGCCGTAGATGGTGTCGCTGTTGGGGGTGACGACCTTGCGCTGGGCCGGCGACATGTAGTCGTCCAGATAGCCCATCACGTTCTTGGGCGACCCGGGGAACAGGCCCATGGTGGCGCCGGGACCGTCCTTCATCACCTCCCAGGCGTCGGTCCGGCTGAAGGTGTCGACGGCCGGATAGCCCCAGTAGAAGACGACTTTTGCCAGGGCCTCGACATAGGCCTGGTTGGCCAGCTGGGCGGCCACGCCCCCGGAATTGGCGAGGTGGGGATGGGCGGCGTTGAACTGTCGCGCGACGTAGGGGACGGCGGTGTCGGGCATGGCGGCTCTCCTTGGCGGCGGGCAGCCTAGGGCGCGGGCGCAGGGTCCAAAATCCAGCGATGCCCGGTGTCCAAGGGCGGGTTTGCCCTAGCGGGGCCGCCGCGCGCCGGACGTCTTCGCGCCGTGACGCGGTCGTCTTGGCCGGCGGCCGTCCCCCTAGCGGCGGCCCGGCGGACCCGCCCTACGGAAATATCGGTTTGCCCGCCCTTCGAACGGGGATCATCGGAAGCCTCGCCGAGGGATTCCGCCCATGGCCCAGTCCGCGTCCGCATCGCCAGGATGCTCCGCCGACGAGGGCCGCCGCCGGGGGGGGCGGGCGGACCGCCGGCGCGTGAGAACTCGAACCCCCGGAGGCTCTCGTGGCCAAGAAACCGTTCAACGGCGTCATCAAGCTCGACATCCGCGACTCCAAGGCGGACTGGGAGCCGTTCCTGCCGCCCAAGGCGCCCGACGGCGCGCCCAACGTGCTGATCGTCCTTTATGACGACACCGGCCAGGCGGCCTGGCAGCCGTATGGCGGCGCGATCAACATGCCGACCCTGCAGAAGCTGGCCGACAACGGCCTGACCTACACCCAGTGGCATACCACGGCCCTGTGCTCGCCCACCCGCTCCTGCTTCCTGACGGGCCGCAACCACCACCTCAACGGCATGTCGTGCATCACCGAGGGCGCCAACGGCTTCCCGGGCTGGAGCGGCCGCGTGCCCGAGGACTGCATGACGGTCGGTCAGATGCTGCAGGACAGCGGCTACAGCACCTTCTGGCTGGGCAAGGACCACAACGTGCCCGAACAGGACATCTGCGCGGGTGGTCCCAAGTCCGAATGGCCGCTGCAGAAGGGCTTCGACCGCTACTACGGCTTCCTCGGCGGCGAGACCAACAACTGGTACCCGGACCTGACCGAGGACAACAAGTTCATCGACCAGCCTTACGGTCCGGAGGACGGCTATCACCTGTCCAAGGACCTGGTCGACCAGGCCATGCAGATGATCCGCGACCAGAAGGCCAGCAATCCGTCCAAGCCCTGGTTCATGTGGCTGTGCCCCGGCGCCAACCACGCCCCGCACCACGCGCCCAAGGAATATGCCGACCGCTACAAGGGTAAGTTCGACGAGGGCTACGACGCCTATCGCAAGTGGGTGGTGCCGCGGATGATCGAGAAGGGCCTGCTGCCGGCCGACACCAAGCTCGAGGACTTCAACCCTATGCGGGAGGACCAGGCCAATCCCGGCGACTATGTGCGCCCCTGGGAGGAGCTGAACGAGCAGGAACGCAAGCTCTTCTCGCGCATGGCCGAGGTCTATGCCGGCTTCTCGGAATACACCGACGAGCAGGTGGGCCGGCTGATCGACTATCTCGAAAAGAGCCACCAGCTCGAAAACACCATCATCCTCTACTGCTCGGACAACGGCGCGTCGGGCGAGGGCGGTCCGAACGGCTCGGTCAACGAGAACAAGTTCTTCAACAACTATCCCGACGAGCTGAGCGAGAACATGAAGTATCTCGACGTGCTGGGCGGGCCAGAGACCTACAACCACTATCCCACGGGCTGGGCGGCGGCGTTCTCGGCGCCCTACAAGATGTTCAAGCGCTATTCGGAATACGCCGGCGGCACCGCCTGCCCGATGGTCATCTCCTGGCCCAAGGGCATCAAGGCCAAGGGCGAGGTGCGCAACCAGTACCATCACGCCGTCGACCTGGTGCCGACGATCCTGGAGTGCATCGGCATCGAGATGCCCGACACCTATCGCGGGGTGAAGCAGCACGCGCTGTCCGGCGTGTCGATGAAGTACAGCTTCGAGGCCGACGGGCCGACGAAGAAGAAGCGCCAGTACTACGCCATGCTGGGCACGCGCGGCATCTGGGAGGACGGCTGGAAGGCCGCGGCCATCCACGCCCCGCTGACCGGCAAGGGTCACTTCGACCACGACGACTGGGAGCTGTACCACGTCGACGTCGACCGCTCGGAATCGATCGACCTGGCCGACAAGCATCCGGAAAAACTCCAGGCGCTGGTCAAGGCCTGGTTCGAGGAGGCCGAGGCCAACAACGTGCTGCCGCTGGACGACCGCAGCGCCGCCGAGATCCTCGGCGTCGAGCGTCCCGGGGCCGAACCGCCGCGTGAACGCTATGTCTATTATCCCGACACCTCGCCGGTGCCGGAAGGCGTGGCGGTCAACGTGCGCGGTCGATCCTACAAGATCATCGCCGACGTCGAGATCACCGATAAGGCCGAAGGCGTGATCTTCGCCCACGGCTCGCGCTTCGGCGGCCACAGCCTGTTCATCAAGGACGGCAAGCTGCACTACGTCTACAACTTCCTGGGCATCAAGCCCGAGCAGAAGTTCGTGTCGGGCAAGCTCAAGCCCGGCAAGCAGACGCTGGGTGTGGAGTTCATCCGCGAAGGCGAGGGGCCGAACGGCGAGTCGACCGGCAAGACCACGCTCTATGTGGGCGAGGAGGTCGCGACCCAGGGGCCGATGAAGACCCAGCTGGGCAAGTTCACCCTGTCGGGCGACGGCCTGTGCATCGGGCGCGACAGCGGCGACGCGGTCAGCGAGGACTACGTCACCCCCGGCACCTTCAAGGGCGGGACGATCTTCGGCGTCGGCGTGACCGTCGAGAAGGAGCAGTACCTGAATCTGGAGAAGCTGGCCGCCGCCGCCATGGCGGTGGACTAGGCCGCACGACCAGGCGCCGCGGCCGGATCGACCCGGTCGCGGCGCCTGCTTTTCGAGCTTCCGAGATAGTTTCCTTTGAAACTCAATATTTTACTTCAAACGACAGCGTTGTCATGTTACCGGTACCTTCGATGGTTTGAGCGGGCGAGATCCCAACGGCCGTCAGAGGAACGCACCGGGAGGTGGTTGAACCCCAACCCCCTTTCGGAAGTATCGATCATGAAGACTCTGTTTGTCCTGGCCGCTTCGGCCTTGGCCCTGTCCACCGCCTCGTCGGCCTTCGCCGCCGAACAACACGTCAAGGTCCGCGGCCGCACCGACGCCGCCATCCACGCCGACATCGTCGCCGCCGCCTCGTCGATCTGCCGCGAGGACGTGGGCAGCCATGCCGACGACCTCTACGCCTACTGCGTGCGCGAAGTCACCCGCGACGCCGTCCTGAAGGTGGGCAGCCCCACCCTGAAGGCCTATGACCGCCAGGCGTTCCGCGCCAACGGCCTGATCAAGGCCAGCTACTAGGACCCCGCGTTCCGGCCCGGTCCCGCGCGGCTTCGGCGGCACGGGACCGGGTTGCGGCCCCGCTTTCCCGCGACAATTCGTGTCAACCGGTTTTGCGTCCGCACTGCAACATAACCGTTGATAAGTGACGCGCGACAAGTTACAGCTTGAGCAAAGGCGGCAGAGCGGGCGAGATCCTGGACCAGCCGCCAGGGGAAACGTTTTTCGGACGGGTTGAAATCAACGCTGTCCCGGAATCCGTCCCATGATCCGCACCATCGTCCTGGCCGCCTCGGCCGTCGCCCTGTTCGCCGCCGCTCCCGCCGGCGCCGCCGAAGTCCGCATCAAGACCGCCGGCAAGGCCCCGGCCGAGCTGCGCGCCGAAATCGTCAAGGCCGCCTCGACCGTCTGCTGGCAGAACGTCCGCGGCGAGAGCCTGGCCACCTACCTGTACCCCTCGTGCGTGCGCGCCTCGGTCAACGACGCCGTCAGCAAGCTGAACAACCCGGAACTGGCCTCGTACAACGACGCCAACCCGGCCATCCGCGCCCGCTAAGACCGGACAACCCCTTAGTACCGAGGCGGCGGCTTATCGGCCGTCTCACCAGTAAGCGTTGAAGAAGCCCTCTCCCGGCGACGGGGGAGGGCTTTTTCGTGCGTGGAATCCAGCTCTTGAGCCCGTTGAGCATAGGTTGTCATCCCGGAAGCCTCGCAGAGGCTGTCCGGGACCCAGGGGACTGGGCGAAGGCTTTGCGGTTCACCAGGGTCCCGGACCACGCTTCGCGTTTCCGCGATGGCAACGGATTTGGAGCTTCGACGCTGAAGGCCCCCGGCCGCTACTTCGCCGACGTCTGGGTCTGCAGGATCGGCAGCATCGAGGCCAGCTTCAGGTCGATGGCCATGCTGAGCCGGCGGTCGATCTGGAAGAAGGTGGCCGCCTTCACCCCCGGCAGGGTCTTGCCGACGATCGGCACGTACTTGGACCGCAGGGCGGCCAGGCGGGTGTCCTGGTCCAGCCAGCGGCCGATGAAGTCCATCGCGCCCTTGTCGTCGTACTGGCCGTACTTGTTCACGTAGTCGGCGACCAGAGCGTACTGGTCGTCCTTGATCTTGGTCCGCTCGGCGGCGTAGCGGTCGTAGACCGGCCAGAAGCGCGTGGCCTCGGCGTCGCTGAGGGTCAGGGTCGCCGCGATGATCTGCTTGCGGGACGAGCGCAGCTCCTCGCGCATGCCTTCCAGATCGGCGGCGGTCAGCGGCTTGTCCGGCGCGGGCATGGCCTCGGCGGCGGGCGCCGCCTGGGCCTGGGCGGCGTGGGCCGGGACCGGGGCCTGGGCGAGGCTCGCGCCCAGCAGCAGCGAGACGGCGAGGATTCTGAAGGTCATGGATGGGCTCCTGGTCGGCGGGCTCGGACCGAGCGTGGCCGCGGGGCAGCATCCGCAAGGGGCGGGGGCGTCGCAATCGGGGCTAACCCGGCCAGGCTCCCAGGGTTTTGCCCGGTGTGGACACCGAGGATCCAGACGCGAAAAGGCCCGCGAGGCGAACCTCGCGGGCCTTTCGTTCGGCGTAAACCGAGAAAGTCTTAGGCGGCGACCGCGGCGGCCTTGGCCTTCGCCTTCACCTGGGCCTTGATCTTCAGGGCGCGCGGCGACAGCTGCTCGTCCTTGGCGCCCAGCAGGAACACGTCCAGGCCGCCCTTGAAGTCCAGGGTGCGCAGCGCGGCGTTGCTGATGCGCAGCTTGAAGGTCTGACCCAGCGATTCCGACTGCAGCGAGGCGGGAGCCAGCGCCGGCAGGAAGCGGCGCTTGGTCTTGATGTTCGAGTGGCTCACATTGTGGCCGACCATCGGACCGACCCCAGTGAGTTCGCAACGGCGCGACATGTGGATACCTTGGGCTTAGGCGAAGCCGAAGGCTCCGCAACATGAATTTCGGCGCGCGATGGGCGGACCGCCGCGCGAGAGCGGGCGATATAGGCGAAGGGGCCTTGCCGAGTCAAGCCGCGCCTGACGGTCGATGGACGTCTTGGGGGCGCGACGGGCGCGGGCGCGGCCCCAACATCGCCTTCAAACGCGGTTCATCTGCCGCTCTATATATAGAGCCGTCCCTGAAGGAGATCGACCGCATGCGCCTGTTCGCCCCCGCCCTGATCGCCGGAACGCTGATTCTGGGCGCCGTGGCGGCCGTCGCGGCCCCCCAAATCGCCGGCGCCGCCGGCGCCGCCGGCGCGCGGACGACGATTCTGCCCGGCCAGTGGGAATACAGCTATCGCGTTGGCCCGATCCCGGCCGGCAGCGAGGACCGCTGCCTCAAGCAGGCCGACGTCGAGCAGTTCGCCAAGGGCATCTGCACCCGCAAGTACACCTGCGACTACGACACCCGGGTGGTGCAGGACGGCAAGGTGCAGCTGAAGGGCACCTGGACCGACAAGAAGGGCCGCGTGGCGCCCGTGGACGCCAAGGGGACCTACACCCCCGAGAGCTTCCGCCTGAACGTCCACATGAAGACCATCAACGGCATCCCGCTGGCCGGGGTGATGGAGGCCAAGCGCGTCAGCGCGACCTGCACGCCGGAGTAGGGAGGGCGCGCGCGTTTCGCATAACGCTGATTGCCAAGCTGAGGGCCGCGCGTGAAGAATGCCGCCGCACGACCGGAGGATGATCTCCGGCAGTCCGGAGAAGACGCCATGGCCCTCGACACTCCCGTCAATTCCCAGATCACCGACGCCGTCACCCAGGCCAACGTCAAGGTGCTGGGCGACGCCCCGGCCATGGCCATGGGGGCGATCTACCAGAGCCTGGCCCACTCGACGGGCATCCTCTACGAGAACGCCACGGCCGCCCAGCAGAACCAGGCGATCCTGGCTCAGGCCGCCGTCACCCAGGGGGTGATGCAGCTCTACAGCTTCGACACCGCGGCCGCGGCCGCCACCGTGGCCAAGCTGGGCCAGTCGGACGTGCCGGACAACATGCTGTCGCTGCTGGCCGCCCTGCGCGCCTTCGGCGGGGGTGACGTCCAGGCCCAGGCCCAGGCGATCGACGCCGCCCTGGCCGCCATCAAGGGCCTGACGCCCGCGCCCGCCCAGCCGTCTTCGTCGGCCAAGCCGGCGACCGCCGCCAGGCCCGCCACGTCCCGGCGCCCCGCCGCCAAGCCGAAGGGCTGACATGGCCGCCGCCTCGGGAGAGGCCGTGGACCCGACGGCGGTCGCCCTGCGCGCGGCCGCCGTCCACTCCGCCGCCCTGGTGCTGGTCAGCGCCGCCCAGCACGTGCAGCGCACCACCGTGCTGGTCGAGGCGGCGACGGTCCGGACGCTGATCGGCGCCGCGGGCGAGGTCGACCGCGAGCTGGCCGTCGCCCGCGCGGCCCTGGCCGAGGCCATGGGCCTGTTCGAGGCCGCCCAGGCCCAGGCCCGGACCCTGACGGCCGAGCTCGGCGGAACATGATTTGTGGTTAATCCGAATTAAGCTACAATAGCTTGTAGGGAACAAATACTGAATCGGGCGAAGTCGCTGATTCGGTCATGATTCGTTTCGCTCGTGTTCGACGAACGGTGAACCGGCGTTAACCGCCAAGCTTCCCGGCCTCCTTCTCACCCCCGTTCGGGCGCCTCCAGGGCCTCGGCCACCAGTTGGGTGTCCATGTATTCGGTCAGGGACGTGATCCTGCCGTCCGCCAGGCGGCACACCCAGCAATAGGTGTTGTCGTAGCGCTTGCCCGTCTTGGTCGTGACCTTGCCCCGGCACTCGACCACCACCGTGTCGCCCTCGGCGACAATGGCGTCGGCCGTGTTGACGTACTGGTCGGCGAACTGGGCGAACAGCGGGGTCAGCAGGTCGCGGCGGATGGCGGTCTTGCCGGTGTAGACGCCCGACCAGGGCGTGGTCCCGATCATCCGCCAGACGGTGGTCTCGTCCAGGCTGTCGAGGAACAGCTTGGCGTCGCCGCGCGCCAGGCCGTCGAAGACGGCCCGCATCAGTCGTTTGTTGTCGTCGGTCTTGTCGTTCTCGGGCGCGCTCATGGCGGCTCTCCGGTGTTGGGGGAGCCTCATCATCCGGCCGCGCGTATCATTCATCCAATCGATGCTGATGATGATCTATATTCACGGCATGAACCTCGCCAAGCTGGACCTGAACCTGCTGGTGGCGCTGGACGCGCTGCTGGCCGAAGCGAGCGTCGGGCGCGCGGCCCTGCGCCTGAACCTGTCGCAGCCGGCGGTCAGCCACGCCCTGCGCCGCCTGCGCGAGGCGACCGGCGATCCGTTGCTGGTGCGGGTGGGGCCGCGCATGGCGCTGACGCCCCGCGCCGAGGCCTTGCGAGCGCCCCTGGCCCAGGCCCTGGACCAGGTGAGGGGGCTGTTCCAGGACCAGGGCTTCGACCCGGCGACCAGCGCGCGCGGCTTCCGGCTGATGATGCCCGACCTGTGCGTCGACCTGCTGATGCCCGCCGTGCTGGACCAGGTCGCCGCCGCCGCGCCCGGCGTGCGGCTGGACGTGGTGCCGTGGCGCGGCCCGGCGGTGCTGACCCCCGACTTCGCCCGCACGGTCGACCTGGTGATCGCCTGGACCGGCGAGGCCTATCCCGGCTTCCACCGCCAGTCGCTCTACACAGACCGAGACGCCCTGGCCGTGCGGCGCGGACATCCGGACGGGGCGAGGCTGTCGGACCTGTCGGCGTTCAACGCCGCCCGGCACGTGGCCGTGGTCGGGGCGGGCGAGCGCGACGACGCCATCGAGCCCTTCCTGCGCCAGAACGGCATAGAGCGCCGCATCGCCCTGGCCGTGCCCAGCTATCTCCAGGCCCTGCGGATGACCGCCCGCTCCGACCTGGTGGCCTTCGTGCCCGGCCGACTGATCGCCGCCCTGGCCGGGCCGCTGGACCTGCTGCGGGTCGAGCCGCCGATCGATCCGGGCGAGGACCAACAGTACCTGTTCTATCCGGTGGAGGCGCGGATGGACCCGGGGTCGATCTGGCTGCGCGAGCTGGTGCTGCGGGTGGGGCGGGGGTTGTAGGGCGGAGAGGTTGGCCGCCATCGGTTCGGCCGATAGAAATCGCGCCCCAAAACCGTTGTCATCCCGGAAGCCTCGCAGAGGCTGTCCGGGACCCAGGGGACGGGGCTGGCGCGTTACGGTTCACCTGGGTCCCGGACAAGCGCTCCGCGCTTTCCGGGATGACACCAAAATTTAGGGTGCAGGCGGGTTCGACCCTACCGCCCGCGCTTCGGCGCCACCGAGAATTCCAGGTCGAACAGGGTCGGGACGTCGTTGGTCCGGGCCCGCTCGATGGTCAGCATCCGCGCCTTGGTCTGCAGGCCGCCCGGCGAGGAGAAGCCGCCCGGCTTGCCGTCGGCGCCCAGCACGCGGTGGCAGGGCACGATGATCGGCCAGGGGTTCTCGCCCATGGCCTTGCCGATGACCCGGGCCGCGCCCGGCTCGCCGACGGCCTTGGCGATCTGGCCGTAGGTGATGGTCTCGCCCGGCGGCACGGCGCGGGCGATCTCGTAGACACGGCGGTTGAAGGGCGCGACCACGTCGTAGTCCAGTTCGACGTCGGTCAGGTCGTCGCGGCCGCCGGACAGCAGGTCGTTGATCCGCTCGATCACCTGCTGGACCTCGGGCGGCGGGGCGGCCTCGACGGCGTCGGGATAGCGGCGGCGCAGGCGGTCCCACGAGGCGCCGGGCGTCGGGTCCGGGAGTTGCGCGCCGACCAGCCCCCGCTCGCCCCACGCCAGGCCGCACAGGCCGATCGGCGTGTCGAAGAGCGCGAAGCCCTGGGTCGGGGAGGGGAAAGTCATGGGGGCAATATAACAGCGCGATACGACGGTTGGAGAGGGGGGCGCGATGTCGGAGTCCGTTATCCGCTATCGTCCCGCTCAGTCACAGCCGTCGACCAGGACCAGCTTGCTGTCGGTGGTGGCGTGGCGCACGGCGAACAGCGGCTGGGCTTCGGGGTCGTCCAGGAACGCCTGGGCGTCCTGGCGCGAGGGGAACTCCAGGATCACCATCCGCTGCGGCGCCCAGTCGCCCTCCATGACCGTCGGCTCCGTTCCCTGGACGACATACTTGCCGCCGTGCTTGGCGATGAAGGCCGGGATCTGGGCCACATAGGGCATGAAGCCGCGCAGGTCGCGGATGGCGAAGTCGAGCACGAGGTAGGCTTTCATCGTCTTTCCCGGCGCTGCTGAGGTCAGGGTGAGTTTCGCGACCGGGCGGCCGACGGCAAGTCCAAAGGTCAAGGTTCCAACGCCGCCGTTCCCGGCCTAGATTTCCCGTTTCTTGCTGTCGGGAGATCGTCGTGCGCCGCATCCTCACCCTCGCCGCCCTGCTGGCCACCACCAGCGTCCCGGCGTTCGCCGGCGACATCCTGATCCACGGCGGGCCGATCCATACCGGCGTCGCCGCCGCCCCGACGGCCCAGGCCGTACTGATCCGCGACGACCGCATCGCCTTCGTCGGCGACCTGGCCGCCGCCAAGGCCAAGGCGGCCAAGGACGCGCGCGACATCGACCTGAAGGGCGCGGCGGCCTTTCCCGGCTTCGTCGACGCCCACGCCCACCTGACCGGCATCGGCCTGCGCGAGCTGACCCTGAACCTGGACCAGACCACCTCGATCGAGAGCCTGGTCGCCGCCGTGAAGGCCTATGCCGACGCCCATCCCGAGGGGCCGATCTACGGCCGCGGCTGGATCGAGACCCACTGGCCCGAGAAGCGCTTCCCCAACCGCGCCGACCTCGACCGCGCCGCGCCCCGCCGGATCGTGGTGCTGGAGCGCGCCGACGGCCACGCGGTGGTCGCCTCGACCGCGGCCCTGGCGGCGGCGGGCGTGACCAAGGACACCGTCGCCCCGGCCGGCGGCCAGATCCTGAAGGGTCCGGCCGGCGAGCCCGACGGCATGCTGATCGACCACGCCCAGGGCCTGGTGGCCGGGGTGATCCCGCCGCCGTCCGACGCCCTCAAGCGCCAGGCCCTGGAAAAGGCCGGCGCCCTCTACGCCTCGCGCGGCTGGACGGGGCTGGACAATATGAGCGTCGACAAGGCCGACGTGGTGATCCTGCAGGGGCTGGCGCGGGAGAAGAAGTTCAGCCTGCGCGTCGACAACTACATGGATCCGGCCAGCGCCGACGTGGTCCTGCCCATAGGGCCTTCCCAGGACGGCACGGGCCTGATCCGGGTGCGCGGGATCAAGCTCTACATGGACGGCGCCCTGGGCTCGCGCGGCGCGGCGCTGCTTGAGCCCTACAGCGACGCCGAGGGCCTGGGCCTGCAGCTGACACCGCGCGACAAGGGGCTGGACCTGATGAAGCGGGCCAAGGCCGTCGGCGCCCAGGTGGCCATGCACGCCATCGGCGACCGGGGCAACCGCATGACCCTGGACTGGTTCGAGGAGGCCCTGGCGGGCGACACGACGGCCCGCTGGCGCATCGAGCATTCGCAGATCGTCACCGACACCGACGTGCCGCGCTTCGCCAAGCTGGGGGTCATCGCCTCGATGCAGCCCAGCCACGCCATCGGCGACCTCTATTTCGCCCCCGCCCGCCTGGGCAAGGCGCGGCTGCACGAGGGCTATCGCTGGAAGGACTTCCTGGACAGCGGGGCGGTGATCGCCGCCGGCTCGGACGCCCCGGTCGAGGTGGGCGACCCGCGCATCGAGTTCTACGCCGCCGTCTACCGCCACAGCCTGGACGGCTTCGCCAACGCCGACTGGAGCCTCAACGAGGCCGTCAGCCGCGACCAGGCCCTGCGCATGCTGACCTGGGCCCCCGCCTACGCCGCGTTCGCCGAACAGGACCGCGGCACGCTGGAGGCGGGCAAGAAGGCCGACGTGACGGTGTTCAGCAAGGACCTGATGACGGTGGCCCCGCCGGAAATCCTCAAGGCCGACGCGGTGCTGACCATCGTCGACGGCAAGGTGGTGTTCGAGAAGTAGGAGCCCTGTTCCGCCGGCTCTCCACGGGGTGTCATCCCGGAAAGCGCGGAGCGCTTGTCCGGGACCCGGGTGAACCGCAAGGCCTCAGCCCAGTCCCCTGGGTCCGGGATGACAACGGTTTTGCGTTCGGGGGAAGTTATCGCACCACCGTCGCCTGCCGGGCCGTCAGCAGCCACTTCTCGCCGTCGGGCCGCCACAGCTCGGTGAAGCGGCGGTGCACGGTCTGGCCGGCCAGCGGGTTGGGCGGCTTGGGCACCACGGTCTCCTCGCCCATCAGCAGCACCATCTCGCCGCGCAGCGAGGCGTGCTCGAGCAGGCGCTCGTACTGGCTGTAGGCGATCTTGCCGTCGGCGTTCAGCTGGCGGACCACGGCGCTGGCGGCGACGATGTTGCCGGGGTTGTTGACCACCAGCTCGGGCGCCAGGGCGGCGGCGAACACCGCGTATTCGTCGGCGATCAGGGCCGCGTCCACCTTCTCGACGGCGTGCATCACCGCCGCGATCTTCGCGTCGCGCAGGGCTTCGTGCACCTCGGCGCTGGCGGCCTTCCATCGGGAGTTCTGCACGGCTGGAGCCTCCTCCTCGGACAAGATCACAACGCGCCGGACGGGGGCGGCGTTGCCGGTCCGGGGCGCCGATCCGTCAGGCGAGGATCGCCGCCCGCCTCCTGTCCGCCTCCAGGGCGCGGAGGTGGTCGTGCAGGGTCTGGACCTCCGCGCGCAGGTCGCGCCTCAGCTCGGCCTCCAGGGCGGCGGGATCGGCGACCATCATCTCGCCCCGCAGAAGATCGTCGAGCTCCCAATAGAGGCTATAGACGTACTCCAGGCCCAGGTTCTGCTCGGCGAAGGTTTCGTCCGGACGGTCCGTCAGCCGCGCCGGATGGACCACCAGCCGGCGCTCGCTGACGTGGGCGAAGCGGATGACCGCCAGGTCCACGGCCCCCATGAACCGCGCGTCGGGCTGGACGAGGGCGACGGCCAGGTGCAGGCGCAGGGCGATCAGCAGGGCTTCGTCGCGGGTGAGCACGGGGCCGGTGAGAGCGGCCAGGGCGCGCTCGAAGCGGGGGCGCAGATCGTCGAGGCGGGGATCGATCTCGCCGGCCAGGACGGCGATGTCCGGCGACGCCTCGTCGAGGCCCTGTTCCAGCCAGGCCTGGCAGACCTGGACCACGTCCCGCGCCGTCAGCAGGTCGAGGCGCCAGAGGGCGGCCAGTTCGACGGGGGAGGCGGCGGCGACAAGGGCGGACATGCGCCATCGTTGGACGATCGCCCGCGCGGCGTCCAGTCAGGCGCAGCGCGCGAAGGCCTCGGCCAGGGCCTTGCCCAGGTCTTCTAGGCTGGCGTCGGCGGGCAGCTCCAGGTTGGTCTCGGGCGGCATGCCCGAAAAGCCGCGTCGCGCGCCCTCGTTGCGCCAGGGCGTGAAGCGCAGGGTGTCGGCCGCGCCCTCGATGGTCACAAACTTTCCGCCCTTGGCCATCTCGGCGTTGGTCCTGGCGTCCAGCAGCTTCAGGAAGTCCAGGTATCGCGCCTTGGCGGCCGGGGAATCGGCGGGCGGAAACCGTAGCCGCTCGCGATAGGCGGCCAGGCCGGCCAGCACGGCCGCGCCGATCTCGGCGGCGTCGGCGTCGGCCTCGAAACGCTGGACCGGCGGCATGTGGTGATGGACGCCCGCGACCGACGCGCCCATGGCGTGGACATAGGTGACGCCCTTGCGCCAATGCGCGGCGGCGTGGCGGACCTGGGGCGGCGGCAGCAGGCCGATCCGCGCCCGCACTCTCATGACCGCCGCGACCAAGTCCGCCCGCGCGTTCTGGATGCGAAGCGCCGCCATGCGGGTGAGGATGAGCGTCATGCATCCTGCATGGCCCAGCGCCGCCGTGACGTCCAGTCGCCCTAGGCCCCCGCTTGCCTAAGGTCGATTCCCATCCCACCTTTGAGACATGAGTGACCGTTCGACAGGCCTGGCCCCTTCCAAGCTGACGGCGGTGCTCGGCCCCACCAATACCGGCAAGACCCACCTGGCCGTCGAGCGGATGCTGGGCCACGCCTCGGGCATGATCGGCCTGCCGCTGCGCCTGCTGGCCCGCGAGATCTACGACCGCATCGTCAAGCTGCGCGGCAAGGCCAGCGTCGCCCTGATCACCGGCGAGGAGAAGATCGTCCCGCCGCGCGCGGCCTATTTCGTCTGCACGGTCGAGGCCATGCCGCTGGGCCGCGAGGTCGAGTTCGTGGCCATCGACGAGATCCAGCTGTGCGCCGACCCCGAGCGCGGCCACATCTTCACCCACCGGCTGCTGCACGCCCGGGGCCGGTTCGAGACCATGCTGCTGGGCGCGGGGACCATGGCCCCCCTGGTGCGCCGCCTGCTGCCCGACGCCGAGATCGTGACGCGCGAGCGGTTCTCGACCCTCACCTACACCGGCTCCAAGAAGCTGACTCGTCTGCAGCGCCGCACGGCGGTGGTCGCCTTCTCGACCGACGCCGTCTACGCCATCGCCGAGCTGATCCGCCGCCAACGGGGCGGGGCGGCGGTGGTCATGGGCAGCCTCTCCCCCCGCACCCGCAACGCCCAGGTCGCGCTCTACCAGAGCGGCGAGGTCGACTTCCTGGTGGCCACCGACGCCATCGGCATGGGCCTGAACATGGATGTCGACCACGTGGCCTTCGCCGGCCTGCGCAAGTTCGACGGCAAGCGCACCCGCTGGCTGCACCCGCAGGAGGTGGGCCAGATCGCCGGCCGGGCCGGACGCTTCACCCGCGACGGCAGCTTCGGCGTCACCGGCGACTGCGAGGAGATGGACGAGGACCTGGTCGAGGCCGTCGAGCATCACCGGTTCGAGCCGGTGATGGGGGCGGAGTGGCGCAACGCCCGCCTCGACTTCGGCAGCCTGCCGGGCCTGCTGCGCTCGCTGGCCGAGCCGCCGCATCGCAACGGCCTGAGCCTGTCGGAAGAGGCGCTGGACGAGCGCACCCTGCGCAAGCTGGCCCAGCAGGACGACGTCATCGCCCGCTGCAAGGCCGACCGCTCGGCCCTGATCCGGCTGTGGGACGTCTGCCAGACGCCGGACTTCCGCAAGACCACCGACGACGACCACCAGCGCATGGTCCGCACCCTGTTCGACGACCTGACCACGGGCCGCAAGCGCCTGCCCGAGGACTGGATCGCCGGCCAGTTCAAGGCGCTGGACCGCACCGACGGCGAGATCGACAGCCTGGCCGCCCGCCTGTCGGGCGTGCGCACCCTCAGCTACATCGCCAACCGCGGCGACTGGCTGCACAACCCGGCCCACTGGCAGGGCGTGACGCGGCAGCTGGAGGATCGCCTCTCCGACACCCTGCACGAGAAGCTGATGGCCCGGTTCATCGACCGGCGCACCAGCGTGCTGATGCGCCAGCTGGGCGATCGCGAGACCATGCTGGCCGGCGTCGGCGCCGACGGGGCGGTGACGGTCGAGGGTCATATCGTCGGCCGGCTGACCGGCGTCACCTTCGTCCAGGAGAAGGGCGCCAGCGCCCTCGAGGAGAAGGCCCTGCGCAACGCCGCCCAGCGGGCGGTCACCCCCGAGGTCGCAAGACGCCTGGGCCAGCTGGCGGCCGAGGCCGACGCCGCCTTCACCCTGACCCCGGACGGGGCGGTGCTGTGGAAGGGCGAGACGGCGGGCGCGGTGCGGGCGGCCGGCAATCTGATGCAGCCGCGCGCGCGCCTGCTGGGCGAGCTGGGCGAGGCCTCGGTCCGCGAGCGGGCCGAACGGCGGCTGGACGCCTTCCTGGCCGGCGAGGTCGACCGCAAGCTGCACGGCCTGCGCAAGCTGGAGCGGGCCCTGGGCGGCGGCGAGCTGAAGGGCCTGCCGCGCGGCCTGGCCCACCGGCTTCTCGAAGCCGGGGGCGTGCTGGATAAACGCGCGGTCGACACCGACCTGAAGGCCATGAGCCAGGCCGAGCGGCGGACGCTGAAGAGCCTGGGCGTGCGGATCGGGGCGTTCAGCCTGTTCCTGCCCTCGGTGCTGCGGCCCGAGGCCCTGGCCACGGCCCGGGCCCTGACGCCGGGCGGCTGGCGCGGCGAGAGCGAGCGCCTGGCCGCCGCGCCCGGCCCGACGCCGGACGCCCGCGCCCTGGCCGCCAACGGCCTGCGCCTGGTCGGCAGGCACCTGGTTCCGGTCGAGATGCTGGAGCGCCTGGACGCCCTGCTGCGCGACGGCCAGCGGCCCGGCGGGGTGGTGCTGACGGACGCCGCCCGCGACGCCCTGGGCTGGACCCCGGCCGAGGCCGCCGCCGTGCTGCGGGCCCTGGACTACACCCCCGCCATCCGGCCCAAGGAAGGCGACCCGATCGTCTGGAAGCGGCGCGGGGCGGCCCTGCCCGAGCCGCGCGTCAAGGCGCGCCCGGACTCGCCCTTCGCGGCTCTCGCCAAGCTGACCGAGCCGCCGCCGAGGCGGAAGAAACCGCGCCGCCGCAAGCCGGCGGCCGGCGCCGCCAAGGCTTCCGCATGACCGACGCCGATCCCGGCCACTGCCGCGCCGACGTCTGGCTGTGGCGCGCGCGGTTCTTCAAGACCCGCTCCCTGGCCGGCCGCTTCGTCGAGGAAGGCCGCATCCGTCTCACCCGCACCGGCGTGGAGAGCCGGGTCGACAAGCCCTCGCGCGGCCTGCGCATCGGGGATGGGCTGGTGTTCGCCATCGGCGGCCGGGTGGTCTCGGTGCGGGTGCTGGGGTTCGGCGAGCGACGCGGACCGGCGACGGAGGCTCGGGAGTTGTACGAGGCGGTGGAGGGCTAAAGCTCCTCCCCCTCTGGAGGAGGTGGCCCGAAGAGCCGGAGGGGGAGCATCTACTCCCCGAACCGCTCCAGGAACCCCGGCACCATCCCCGCCGGCATCGGCCGGCTGAAGTGATACCCCTGGATCTGGTCGCAGCCGTAGTCGGCCAGGGCGTCCAGCTGGGCCTGGTCCTCGACGCCCTCGGCCACCACCTTCATGCCCATGGACGAGCCCAGGGTGATCACCGCCTTCACGATGGCGGCGTCCTCGGCGTTCTGGACGAAGGACTTGTCGATCTTCAGCCGGTCGATCGGGAACTGGCGCAGGTTGGCCAGGCTGGCGTAGCCGGTGCCGAAGTCGTCCAGGGCGATCATCACCCCGGCCCGGTGCAGCTGGCGGACGGTCTCGCTGACCATCTCCGAGCCCCAGCCCATATAGACGTTCTCTGTGACCTCGATGGTCAGGCGCTCGCAGGGCACGTTCCAGCGCTTGAGACGGTCCTGGACCTCTTCGGCCAGGCGTCCGCTGCGGAACTGGGCGGCCGAGATGTTGACGGCCACGCGGCCGAACTCCACGCCCTGGTCCAGCCAGTCGCGCATCTGCTTGAGCGCCGTCTCGAAGGCCATGTCGCCCAGCTTCAGCGACAGGTCCTGGTCCTCGAAGGCGGCCAGGAAGCGGTCGGGGGTCAGCACGCCCTGCTCGGGATGGTCCCAGCGCATCAGGGCCTCGAAGCCGCTGACGCTGTGCGAGGCGATGTCGACGATCGGCTGGTAGTAGAGCACGAACTCCTTGGCCGCGATCGCCGCGCGCACGTCGCGCAGCAGCTCGACGCGCTGCTCCAGGGCCGAGCGCATCGAGGGGTCGAAGACGACGCTGCGGTTGCGGCCCTCATCCTTGGCCCGGTAGAGCGCGATGTCGGCGTTCTTGATCATGTGGCTGGGGTCGGCGTCGGGATCGCCGTGCAGGGCCGCCCCGATGCTGGCGCTGACCGAGAAGCTGCGGCCGCCGTGCTCGATGGGCCGGCGCAGCAGGTCCTGAAGCGCGTTGACGGGCCGCATCATGTCGGCCTCGGAATGCAGGCCGCGCAGGATCACCGCGAACTCGTCCCCGCCCAGGCGGGCCACCGTGTCGCCCGCGCGGAAGGCCGCGTGCAGCATCTCGGCCAGGCGCTTGAGCAGGGCGTCGCCGGCGTCGTGGCCCAGGGTGTCGTTGATGTCCTTGAAGTGGTCGACGTCGATCATGATCAGGCCGAACAGCTCGCCCATCATCTCCGAGGCGTCGACGGCCTCCTGGAACTTGCGATTGAAATAGGCGCGGTTGGGCAGGCCGGTCAGGCTGTCCTTGAAGGCCAGGTTCTCGACGGCCTCGGTGTGGCGGCGGCGGTCGGTGATGTCCTTGAACAGGTTGACCAGGCGCTCCGGTTTCCCATCCGCGCCCAGGAACTTCTTCCCGACCGAGCGCACCCAGGTCTCGACTCCGTCGTCGCGGTTGAGGCGGAACTCGAAGACCTGGGCCTCGCCGTCCTTCCGGTTGCGGACCAGCTCGGCCATCTTCTCGCGGTCGTCGGGATGGACGATCTCCAGCGGGTCGTCCTTGAACAGGCACCACTTCTCCAGCTCCGGCGAGGTGCCCGAGCAGTAGATCTCGCCGGTCCGCAGGTCGTATTCGCGGACCATCAGCTCGTCGAGCTCCAGCGCCATCTTCAGGCGCTGCTGGTCGCGCTCGGCCTTCAGGGCGGTCTCGGCGTAGCCGCTGACGTCGCGGGCGGTGACGATCACCGCCAGGGTGCGGCCGGTCTCGGTGAGGGTGGCGGCGAATTCGGTGCGCCAGATGCGAGACTCGGCCCCGTTGAGCGCGATGGCCCGATAGCGCGAGAACGGCTCGCCGAACGCCACGCAGCGCTCCAGGCTGTCGACGTCCTCGGGGTTGAACAGGGCGCGGCGGAAGTCGTCGCCGATGTGGAGGTCGGGGCTCAGGCCGTGGCTTTCCCAGTCGGGGCTGACGGCGGTGAGGCGGAAGGCGTTGTCGACCAGGGCCGCCGCGAAGGGGGCATGACGCACGAACGTCTCGAAGGCGTCCATCTGGGCGCCCGGCGTCTTGGTCTCGTGGTCGGTGATCGAGACGTGAGGGCGCACGGCGGTTCTCGTCATGGGTCGGGTTGTCGACTTCCTGTTTGTTTTCCTCGGCTTGGTTGTGACCGAGCTTCGATAAGAAAGGGTAACGTAACGACGGTATATGGAGATCCGAGCCTATTTAAGGTGGCGCCGGACGCCCATCTCAGGGCAGGTGTCAGAAATCCTGCGCTCCCGCGCAGCCAAGCCGCATTGACATTCGGCCGCCCGGCTTCGAAAACGCGGCCTCTCTAGACGACCCGGAACCGACCAGAGCCTTCGATGACCTACATCGTTACCGACGCCTGCATCAAATGTAAGTTCATGGACTGCGTCGAGGTGTGCCCGGTCGACTGCTTCTATGAGGGCGAGAACTTCCTGGCCATCAATCCGGACGAATGCATCGACTGCGGCGTCTGCGAGCCGGAATGCCCGATCGACGCCATCAAGCCCGATACCGAGGACGAGCCGGACGGCAAGTGGCTGCGGATCAATTCCGAATACGCCAAGATCTGGCCGAACATCACCGTGAAGGGCACGCCGCCCGCCGACCGCGAAGAGTTCGAGCGCGAGACCGGCAAGTTCGAGAAGTACTTCAGCGAAAAGCCCGGCAAGGGCAGCTGAGCCGGCCGGCGCCGCGCGCCGGACCCGATGCGGCGTCCCGATTGCGGGGCGTCCCGACTCGCCCGGCGGGCCCTACGGCCCCGCTCCGCGCGCGAACGCCAAAACCGGCGGATTCGACGAAAAATTCCGCGAAAAACCTCGGGAAGCTTGTCCGAACGGGTCGGATCGGGCGGCTAAACAGGTCGCAAGCCTTTCATCAAGCTGAATTTTATGATATTGTCGCTCCCGACGTAAAGGTCGCGATCTCCCGCGCCTGCCCGTCATGTGGACGATGTCAGCCGGGAAACCGGCGCGCCCGATCGAAGGCGAAGGGTGACTTAAGAACTATCCCAATCCCGACCGGTCTTGGCCCCGCAAGCATTTCGCGGACGGGTCCCTGTCGCCGTTTGGGACGCCCTTTGGATGCTTTCGAGACGCGGTGTTTTGGGCTTTGCCCGAACTTATTGAGGACGAACGAATGAGCAAGAGCGGTCTGGAATTCTCGGTCGGCGATCACGTCGTTTACCCCGCGCACGGCGTGGGCAGCATCCAGGGCGTCGAGACCCAGGAAGTGGCCGGGATGTCGCTCGAGGTCTACATCATCACCTTCGACCACGAAAAGATGACCCTGCGCGTGCCGACCAAGAAGGCCAAGACCGCGGGCCTGCGCCCGCTGGCCGAAGGCAACGTCGTGTCGCAAGCCCTGACCACCCTGAAGGGCCGCGCCCGCGTGAAGCGCACCATGTGGTCGCGCCGCGCCCAGGAATACGAAGCCAAGATCAACTCGGGCGACCTGATCTCGATCGCCGAGGTGGTCCGCGATCTGCACCGCGCCGAGAACCAGCCGGAACAGTCCTATTCCGAGCGCCAGCTGTATGAATCGGCCCTGGACCGCATGGCCCGCGAAGTCGCCGCCATCGAGCGCATCGACCGCGAAGCCGCCATCGGCATCCTGACCAAGTCGCTGCTGAAGACCGCGGCCTAAGCGGTCCCAGTCCCGCCAAGCTCAAGCGCCCCCGGACCTGGTCCGGGGGCGCTTTTTGTTTGTCCGATGCGACGCGGTCAGGCCAGGCGGAACTTCGGCGGCGGCAGGGTCAGAGTGGCGTCCAGCCCCTCCTCGCCGGCGAAGAAGCGCACCAGCCTGGCCTGCACCTCGGGATGGGCCTCCCAGACGTTGTGGCCGGCGTTCTCGACCAGTACGCGCGACTTGCGAGTGAACTCGGCGGCGACCTCGGCCTGCTCGTCCAGGGGCGTGCGGCCGTCCAGCGAGCCGGCGACCAGCAGGGCCGGATGATCGATGCGGATCTGCGCCCGGAACGCCTCGCCCAGATCGACGCCCGGCACGGCGCCCAGCATGTGGGGCATGGGGAAGTTTAGGGCGTCGCCCAGGACGGCGGTGCGGGCCTCGCGCGTCACCTGGGCCAGGCGGGCCGGCGAGATGCCGGAGGCCAAGTCCATGGCTTCGGGCATGCCCGTCACGCCCAGCATGCCGCCCGTCTCCGCCAGGAAGGGCGCCAGGACCGAGGTGTCGCCCGCGTCCAGCGCCAGGTAGAGGCCCGGCAGCATGACCAGGGTCCGGGGATTGGCGATCAGCCCGCCCGCCAGCATCTGCAGGAAGAACCCGCCGACCGCGATCTGCGTCTGCGCGCCGTCCAGGGTGATCGGCGCCGTCACGGGGCTGGCCTCGAACCGCGCGTGCACGCGGCGCATCAAGGCCGGCAGGTCGGGAACGACGGCCCTCAAGGGGGGATCGGCGGCCAGCAGGGCGTCGACGCGTTGCAGATAGGCGTCGATCCGCGCGGGGCGCTTCACCGTCTGGTCCTGGCCCTCGAGGCTGGCCAGGGCGACGCGTCGGACTTTGTCGCCGTGCCGCTTCAGCACCGACAGCGCCAGGTGCGAACCATAGCTGATGCCCCACAGGTCGATCTTCTCGGCGCCCAGATGACGGCGCAGGTCGTCGATGTCGTCGGCGTTCTGCTCGGTGTTGTAGCCGCCGATGGCGACCCCGGCCTTGGTCCAGTCGGCCCAGGCGTCGCGCAGTTCGTCGCGGAAATAGGCCGTCAGGCCCTCGCGAGTCAGGGCGGGCGGGGGGCCGGGGCGGCGGGGCCTGGACGGGATGGCGTTCGAGGCGCCCGTGCCTCGCTGGTCGAAGGCGATGACGTCGGCGACCTGCCGCAAGGCCTGGAAGATCGGGAACCGCGGGCCGGCCGCCGCGCCGGTCGCCGTGCCGCCGGGACCACCGGCCAGATAGACGATCGGCGGGCCGGGTTTCGCCGCCGTCGACGGGAAGCGCACATAGGTCAGGCGGATGCGCCGGGAATTGGGATCGCGGCGGTCCTCGGGAACCTCCAAGGCGCCGCGCTCGGCGTCGGTCTCCTGGTCGCGCCAGCCCTTGAACCGGAACGTCTCCGGGGAGGGCGGCCGGGCATGAGCCAGGGCGGGAAGGGCGAGGGCGGCGGCGAGGACGGCGCGGCGGTGGAGAGGGGCTTGGATCATGGGCCCAGATGAGCGGTCTGCTCCGCCCCTGTCCGCGTCGCCTCGGTCAAATGCGGCCCCTGATCGGTGAACGGCCAAGCCTTCCGGTGAACGGCGCCGTAAGCTGCCGTCCATGGCGCGACTTCTGATCCTGGGTCTGCTGACCTGCCTCCTGACCGGTCTCGGCGGTCAAGCCCGAGCCGAAGGTCTGGCCTGGGAAATCTGCCGGGGCGCGATTACGGCCGCTGGTCCCGTGCTGAGCGACTGCCGGCCGCTGCAGGGGCCGATCGATCCGCAGGGACGGGAAATCTGGGTTCGCACCAGCCTTGATGATCCCGGCGGCGATAGTCCCAAGGCCCTCTATATCGGCGGGGTGGCGTCGTCGCAGGCGTGGCTGGACGGCCGCCTCCTGGGCGCCAACGGCCGCCCCGCCGCCACGGCCAGGGACGAGATCCCCGGACGCTACGTGGCGACCTTCCCGCTGGGCGGGACGGCGTTGCGGGGCGGCGGCAAGGCGCTGGTGGTCCGCATGTCCAGCTTCCATGGCGGCCTGCGCTTCGCCGCGCCGATCGCCGGGATCGGGGTCGCGCCCTATCCCTACCCGTCGCACGCGCCGCTGCTGGCGGTGACCTTCGCCGCCGCCGGGGCCCTGTTCGCGGCCGCCTTCGGATTTGGCGTGATCCACGCCCTGAGGCGGACCACCTCCAGCCTGCTCCTGGCGGCCACGGCCGGGGTCGCGGGGCTGCAGGCCGTCGTCGAGAACCTGCGGCATCTCTTCGCCTACGCCTATCCCTTCCATGCCTGGCGGATGAGCTCGATCTGGCTGCTGGCGGCGACGTTCGCGGTGTTGCTGGCCGCCTATGCGGCGGGACGGTTCATGCCCCGGGCGCGGGGGCGGTTGACGGCCTTGGCGCTGGCGGCGACGGCGGTCTCGGGCCTGGTCCCGGGCTTCGATCTCAAGACCGTCCTGGCCCTGCTGTCGGGGTTGTTGCTGGCCGGCGTGTCGGCGGCGGCCGGGGTTTGGAGGCGGCAGCCGGGCGCGCGGCCGGTCCTGGCCTATCTGGTCTTCTTCCTGGCGGTGGCGATCGGCTTTCCCGGCTGGCTGGCCGACCTGTCGTTCTTCCTGCTGGCGGCGGGCCTGGTGCTGCCGCTGCTGATGGTCGAGGTGGTGCGGCTGGGCCGCGAGGATCGTCAGCGCGAGGCCGCCTTGGTCACCGCCGCCAGCCGGCCCGACCGCCTGACCGTGGCCTCCGCGCGCGGGGTCGAGTTGGTGCCGATCCCCAGCATCCTGGCCGTGATCGGCGCGGACGACTACGCCGAGCTGCGCCTTGTCGGCGGCCGGAGCCTGCTGCACGCCGAGCGCCTGGAACGGCTGGCGGCGCGGTTGCCGGCCCAGTTCCTGCGCGTCCACCGTTCGGCGATCGCCAATCTGGTCCACGTCCGTCGCCTGGACCGTGAGGGTGACCGATGGCGGCTGCATCTGGACGACGACAGCGTCCTGCCAGTCAGCCGATCGCGTCTGGCGGCCCTCCGAGAGGCGTTGGACGAGCGCTAGGGGCGTCATGAAAGACCATGAAGCGAGCGAGGTTTTTTCGCTCGCTCTAGTTGCGTTCAGCAAAAACCCGCCCTAAGACTACCTCATAGGTCGATATGTGTGAGTATGCGCGCTCAGGGGGAAATCTCCTGCGCGAGAGCGGCTTTGCGTCCGGTCGTCGGCGCGGCCGATCTGTCCCGTCCACCGGCCGCGGGCCGGTCCAAGACCAGGAGGCCTCGATGATCAGCCCCTCGCGCAAGCTCCTCTCCGGCAACGCCCTGTTGCGCCTGGCGGCGGCCGTATTGGCCGGCGGCCTGCTGGCGGCCTGCTCGGCCAAGGCGCCGACCGGGGCTTCGACCACGGCCGCACTGGCGACGACGCCGATCAGCATCAGCTCCGCCACGCCGACCGAACTGAACCCCGGCGGCGGCGGCGCGGCCAAGGCCACGCTGGAACAGGCGGCGGCCTTCGCCTGGCAGGAATTCATCGCCCTGAACTGGCCGGCCAAGATCCAGACCGGCGCGGTCGGCGACCGCGACACGCCGGCGGCCGACTGTCTGTTCGGCGATCCCAAGTGCGCCGACCGTCCGCTGACCTGGCAAACCTTCCGCGGCAAGGCCGAGATCTTCACCGCCGGCGCCACCCAGCCCTATGACCAGATCCCGACCTATTCGGACGTCTATTATTCCCAGATCGCCCCCTGCAACGGCGGTTCACCGCCAGCCCAGGCGGCCTGGGTCAATCTGGACGAAACCACCGAGATCACCCTGGCGGCCATGTACGCCGGGGTCGGGGTCGCCGCGCCCACGCCCGACAACAGCTCGCCGCAGTTGATCCGCTTCATGGCCAAGGCCAACCGGGCCGAGTTCGACTACGTCCAGAAGATCGGCGCGGTGAACGGCCCGTCGCGCGCCCTGCGCGCGGCCACGGTCAACTACTTCAAGACCCAGGGCGATCCCCCTCCCGGCGGGACCAGCTATGTCAGCCTTCCCAACAACACCATCGAGATCAAGGCCGGCTGGCGGATGCTGAACCCCGCCAAGGAGGACGTCTCGCGGTTCCACACCACCAAGGTGCGCTACTACGAGGGGACGGGCGACGCCCTGTGCTTCAACGAGGCGACCTGGGGGCTGGTGTCGCTGCACATCATCCAGAAGACCCCGTCGGCGCCCTATTTCATCTATGCGACCTTCGAACAGGCCGACAACATCCTGACCGCCGACGGCAAGCCCGTGGAGGACGTGAACGGCGCCGTGGCCAGCCTGCCGCCCTGTCGCTCGGACCAGACCGCCCCCTGCCCGGTGACGCCGGCCCTGACCTTCAACGACACCGGCACGGTCAGTCCCAACCAGGTGCCGCCGAACGTCACCCTGAACCCGGCCAACGCCGCCTACTGCACCACGAGCACGTCGGTGTTGCCGCAGAACCAGGCCTATTACCTGAACACCTCGACCCTGACGGCCCTGCCGACAGGCGGCTTCGTGTGCATCAACTATCGGGCCAATCCCATTCCGCCGATCATCGTCGCGGCCAACAAGAACGCCCACGCGGCGATCGCCGCCTACAACCAGGCCAAGGGGATCAAGAGCTCGCCGTGGGCCTTCTACAAGCTGGTCAACGTGCAATACACGCCGATCGACAAGGCCACGCCCGGCTTCTACACGGGCAACGATCCAACCACCGACAAGAACCCCGCCAGCTATTATCTCGCCAACATCATGGTCGAGACCAACCGGCCCCTGCAGATCTTCAGCGGCGGCCTGGTCGGCGCGGTGGGCGGGGTCGGCGGCACCGGCGCCAATTCCGACTACGCCTCGCAGTTCGGCGAGCCCGGCGGCGGCACCCACAAGAACACCTACTATCAGGCCGTCGGCCACGACATGGGCGGGTGCATGGGCTGCCACGGCAGCCAGGGCCAGAGCCTGGGCGGCGACTTCAGCGTGATCCTGGCGCGCGGCATCGTGGGCACGCCGGAATCCGTGCCGGAGATCTCAGGCTCCGGCGCGCAGGTGGTTCCCAACAAGAACCGCGCGCTCGTCTACCGGCGATAGGGACCGACATCCCCGCGCCGGCGTCTCAACCGTTCGCAAGCCATCCGATCGAAGGGGAATTCATCATGGCCAATGTTCGTGAACTGCTCTCCGCCGGCCTGACCTGTCCGACCAGCGTCAGCTTCGCCAAGGATATCGCGCCGCTGTTCACCAGCACCGACATCAGCCACATGAAGAACGTCACGGGCGGGAAGCTGGACCTCAGCAACTACGACAGCGTGACGATGTGGTCGGCCGCCATCTACGGCAAGGTGCAGTCGGGCGATATGCCGCCGTTCCCGGCCGACGCCTGGACGCCGGACCAGGTCAACCTGTTCGGCTGCTGGATCCAGCTGGGCTGCCAGCCGTAGGAGGCTGAGAGCGAAAACCTCGTCCGTCGACAAGCTCAGGATGAGGTTTTCGAATCTCGGAGCCTGCAAGGGTCCTCATCCTGAGCCCGTCGAAGGACGAGGACCACGCCAGGCGTTCGAATACCCGTAGGACCTACCGCGCGAACGGGAAGGGCGACAGCGACTTGCTGTTCTCCTCGACCAGCAGGGTGCGATTGATCGGCGCCGCCGCGCGCTGCGGACAGGCCGGGCGCTCGCAGATCCGGCATGAGGGACCGATCTCGACGGCGATCGGGTTGGCGATGTCCAGGCCTCGGGCCTGGACCAGCTTGCCCGCGTACTTCAGCTCGCAGCCCAGGCCGACCACCAGTTCGTCCTCCAGCCCCGAATGCAGGCCCGACACCCGCCGCACCGTGCGCGACAGGGTGAAGTAGCGCTCGCGGTCGGGCGTCTCGATCACCTGGGTGACGATGCGGCCGGGGGTCTTGAAGCTGTCATGGACGTTCCAGCGCGGACAGGCGCCGCCGAAGCGCGAGAACGGGAAGGGGCCGGCGGCGAAGCGCTTGGAGATATTGCCCGCCGCGTCCAGCCGCATCATGAAGAACGGCACCCCGCGCGAGCCCGGCCGGCCCAGGGTGGTCAGGCGCTGGGAGGCCTGCTCGTAGCTGACGCCGAAGCGCGGGCGCACCCGCTCGATGTCGTAGCCGGTGGTCTCCATCGCCGCCAGGAACGGCTCGTAGGGCATCATGATCGCCGCGGCCAGGTAGCCGTCCAGAAACACCTTAAGCAGCTGGCGCGTGGCGCGGTCGGGGGCGTTGAAGCGGTCGGTCAGGTCGGTCAGCACCTGGCCGCCTTCCATCAGGCCCAGCTGGTAGCACATGCCGAAGATGCGGCTGGCCGGGGCCAGGGTCTCCGACAGCATCAGGCGCTTGCGGTGGTGGTCGTAGCGGCGCAGCGAA
>Ga0102591_1001659_pt1 | contig 28773 bp, 23 predicted proteins | sample AraplaCol_mCL_r2_2_FD_76860 | JGI IMG/M metagenome (GOLD analysis project Ga0102591, IMG submission 76860) | Arabidopsis root microbial communities from North Carolina, USA - plate scrape MF_Col_mCL_r2 (SPADES assembly) (version 2) | ecosystem: Host-associated > Plants > Roots > Endosphere...
AGCCGGGGTTTCCCTGGCGGCTGCTGGGCATCCACTCCGCTCGTCTGGAAGGGCGAAACAGGGAGGCGGCCTTTGACGAAACCCTTGGACTGAACTGCAGCTGGTATCCGGACATCCTGCGCGTGCTTACGACCGGCTGACCGCAGATGGCCATATCGGTAGGTGCACGCGCGATGCACAAGGGAACCGGTTTTCCTCACCCTGGCTTGGCTGGAAGAGGAGATGCGTTGCGGCAGCGCCGGTCAGCCGCGCGCGGACTGCGGCAGATCCGCATCTGAGATTCCACGCCGCGCCTGACCGGCCGCATCTGGTACAGGACGTGCAGTGGCATCGTCGTCGGGAGGCACGTCGCTGCTTTCAGGCAGCTCTTGCGGCTTGCCCTCTGTGTCCTCTTGCGTCGAACGCTTCTTGCCGTCATTGCCGGTTCGCTCGGCGCCGGAGTTCGATTCGTCCGATGCGTCGCCGGTGCGAACGCCCTCCGGCGATTGGTTCGCAATGGGATCACCGACGGGATCGTCGTTCTCGTTCTCAGGCTTCGAGGCCGTAGGACGAATGGACTCGGAAGCCGATGTACTGCTGTTCATGATGAGCGCCTTGATGTAGGGCGGGATGGCCCGCAGTCCTCTGGCAAACCCAACTCCGCGCGAATTACGACGTGGGCCCAGTTCGACAGGTAAGGGAGCCCGCTAACGCGTAAACGCATGGAGAACTTGCCGACCGGCGTGCTTGAAATGCCTGCGGCCCCACAAGCGTTCAGTACCGGAAGCGCGTCCCCCGCGTCGCGGGTTATGGGGCTGAGCACCACCTAACCGGAGCTGCGGCGCTGGACCGAGGGCAGTCGCATGCAGCACGCCTGATCTTGGCGCTCGAGAAGCACGCCGGTTCGCATGTGGGAACCAGTGGCGGGCGAACTCTTGAACGGCAGCCTTCCTAACGTGTGCGTCGAAAGGGAGCACAGCATCGAACGGGGCGCAGGCTTCGTTCTCTGGCGAGGCGTTCGATTCGGCGTAGGCCCGGCCATCCGAATTCCTCCGGCTGTCCGGGGCCATTGGTGAGCCGAAACAGGGAGGAGGCCTTCTTCCAGCGGTTCCCGGCGCTGATCCGACGTCTTTTCACCATAGATTGCCGCGGCCATTGTTGTTCGACCAGCCAGGCGCCGACTACGCCGACTACGCCGACTATCGAGGGGCGCTTACCTGTTGCACTGAATTACCCGAGCCGGGTTTCAGCAGGCGGACGTACTCGGCTTTCACCACTGCGTAGCACTCACAGGTGCGTTGCTCGAGACCGGCACGGTCGAGCACCCGGATATGTCCACGGCGGTAACTTATCAGCCCAGCATCTTGAAGATTGCCTGCCGCCTGGGTGACGCCCTCTCTCCGCACCCCGAGCATGTTGGCGATGAGGTCCTGCGTCATGACAAGATCGTTGCCGTGGAGCCGGTCCAGGCTCAGGAGCAGCCAGCGGCAAAGCTGCTGATCCAAGGAGTGATGCCGATTGCAGACCGCCGTCTGGGACATCTGCGTGAGCAGAGCCTGCGTATAGCGGAGCAGAAGGTGCATCACGTTCCCCGCTCGGTTGAATTCCGCGAGCATGAAGTCGGATCGTAGCCGCAGCAGTTCCCCCGCGCTTTGCACCACGCCGCGGCTGGGAGTAGTCTGACCGCCCATAAAGAGCGACACACCCAGCACGCCCTCATAACCCACAACGGAGATTTCCGCGGAGCCGCCGTCCTCGAGTACGTAAAGAAGAGACACGATGGACGTCGTAGGGAAGTAGACGTGGGACAGGTGACCTCCCGATTCGTAGATCACCTGACCGAGCGGCGCCTGCACCGCTTCCAGATTTGGAAGCCATCGCGACAACTCTTCCTCCGAAAGTGCGGCAAGGAGTTCGTTCTGGCGCGCAAGTTCTGTCGACACCATCGGCGGGCCTTCGAATGTTGGTTGGAGATCCGACGACAGCCGGTACACGAAGAAGAGGCTGGATCGACGTCTTGCGGCTAGGTTCGTTGTCGCACCGACGCCTCCACGGGAACGGCGCAGGCTAGAGCAGCAGCGGGCGCGGTTGTTGCGGCCTGAGCCTAACCGAGCCGCCTCCGCACCATATAGCTTCCTCGAACGACATCCGCAATGTCCGTGCATCACCACTGCAGCGACGAAGCCCAAAAGCCCGAGCAAACGAAGTTGCCCTCCCCCTGCACTGGCCGGCGTCGCCACACCCAAGCCGAGCACGTCTCTCAATGTGAGCCAGCCATAGATCCAGAGCGTCCTCTTGCAACAGATTTAATGGCTTCGGAAGAACTTGTATGAGTTTTGCGGCATGGATGCTGCTTTTCGGAGCGTTGCTTCTGGGCATGGTGCTCCTGGGGACCCTTCTTGGCCGCATGCAACTGACCAGCGCCATGATCTATCTGGGTATCGGCTGGGTGCTCGGCCCGGGTGTACTCGATATATTCCGCCCCGATCCGTTCTCCCGTTCCGAGCTGCTCCTGCGATCGGCGGAGCTGGGCTTGGCGATATCGCTTTTTGCGGTCGGGCTAAGGCTGGGTGTACCGTTCTTCGATCGCCTTTGGCGGCTCCCTTTAAGACTGGCGTTCCTGTCGTTAGCGGTCATGGTGGGACTGACCGCGATTGTGGGCGTGGTCCTTCTGCAGATGCCGCTCGGGGCGGCGATTCTGCTGGGGGCCATCCTCGCTCCGACCGATCCCGTGCTGGCGTCCAGCGTGCATACCGACGCGGGAAAAGACCCGGAGCGCGTCGGCTTCAGTCTGGCCGCTGAGGGGGCGCTCAATGATGCCGCAGCGCTTCCGTTTGTGATTCTTGGCCTGGCCGTACTGCGGGCTACCGGCGACCGGGCGATTTGGCATTTTGATTGGCTTCAGTGGACAGCCGTCGATCTGATCTGGACGCCGGTGGCCGGCGTCGCAATCGGGGGAAGTTTTGGCGCCCTCATGGGCTGGGCCGTGGTGTTTCTGCGGAGCCGGTATCGGCAGGCCATTGGCCTGGACGCCTTCATCGGACTGGGGCTCATCGGCGTCGCTTACGGCGCGGCACTGTATGTGTCAGCCTCCGGCTTTCTTGCCGTTCTGGCTGCGGGCATCGCGTTCGGAAGGGGCGCTGAGCAGCCGCGCCGACGGGAACAAGCCCTCGGCGGGCATGCCGACGTCTCGGGACATCCCTATGAGGCCGTTGCGACGCACTCTCATCACGCGAGCGCGACAATGAAGGAATCTGTTGGGCGTTTCAACGATCAACTCGAGAAGGTTGCCGAGATGGGCCTCATCATCTTGGTCGGCGCCATGCTGCCTTTCGTGCCGCTGTCGCCGCTGATCATCGGCGCCATCGCATTGAGTCTGCTCCTTCTGCGGCCCGTCTCAGTTGCTGTGGCGATTGTCGGAGAGCAGCTTACCTGGCGGCAGCACATCATGTTGGGATGGTTCGGGATTCGCGGGGTGGGTTCCGTGTACTACTTGCTGTACGTGCTGAGCCAGGGCGTACCTGGCGACGTAGCTGCATTGCTTGCTGGCGTGACGCTCTGGACGGTTGCCTTTTCCATCACGCTTCATGGTCTTTCCACGCGCGCGATGACGACGCGCCACGTCGGCGCACCGTGACCAGAGGACCCGCCGAACGACGTGTATTCGATGGCTCTGCCGTGTTTGTTACCACACAGACATCACCGCTCAGAAGGAGGACGCTGTGATTGTCGGTCGGTCGCTAATCACGGAGCATCCCTCATGAACGCTCTTCTCCTCTTTTCTGTTGTCCCGCTCGGAGTGCTGGGTGCCGTGCTCATCGCCGAGGGGGCCATCGGTTGGGGCATATCACTCTGGCTGGTCGCAGTCGTCTTGAGCCAGGCAACGTTCGTCGCCGACGTTTGGGCGGAGTACAGGAGCCAAAAGGCCTCGGGCCTATCGATACTTGCCGCGCTTGTCACCTGCATCCGGCGCACCACCTAAAGCGAGGCAACCGTGAACAATCAACGACGGGCTGCTCCGCCGAATCCTCCCCTCTCGTCGGACGAGGTAGCTGAAGACGCATTCACCACCGATGGCGGAAGGCCGGCCCACGTCCCAAAGGACAGCGCGAAACTGATCCCGAAAGATTCCCGTCGCAAACGCGAGAAGAAGTCGAAGGCTTGCCATGTGTGAGGCGATCCTCGTCCCGATTGACGGGAGCCGATCATCAGACGCCGGACTCGCGTATGCCCTACGGTTGGCCGGCGCGATGAAGGCACGCCTCGTTCTCTTGAACGTGATCGATGTCGAACCACTGTTTCTCCAGACGGCTGGAGACTTCCAGGAGCACCGGCAAAGCCTTCGAGACTATGGGCAGGAGCTGCTCGCCAAAGCAGCATTGGAAGCTCAGCGGCAGGGTGTCCAGGTCTCCTTTTTCATGCATGAGACGGTTGAATCCAACGCTGCGTCCATCATCGTTGCGCAGGCCGTCGCCCAGCATTGTGGTCTGATCGTTTTGGGAACGCATGGCCGGCGCAATCCCAGCAAACTGCTGCTTGGCGGGGATGCCCAGTTGGTGCTGCGGGACAGCGCTGTACCCGTACTGTTCGTGCGATCGATACCTCCTCATGAGGCGTCACCCCGGAGTACCAGATAGCTCCCATCGGCACGCCGGTGGAGATGTCGCTGGCAACCCGGCTCGTCCATGCGCTCCAGGCTATACCCCGTGTGACATCCGCCTTGAGAGGCGGGCGAATCGCAAGCGGTCGGGCCCGGCAATCGCGCGTGGGTGGCGCATCCTGTTCAAGGACGGCGGCAACCCGCTTTCGCGTGTGGGTGCCCATCAAGCCGCCTCCCCCGGAACCGTCCCAGGGGTGAATATCCGTCGGACAGCCCGTCGCGTGTCCCGCAAAGCGGCGCGTAGGCGTCCATCTGCAAGCACGCATCCACGAACCCATGGAGGTGAGGATGGAACTCGATACGGTGTCGTACTTGTTTCAGGGCCCTCAGGCTCACAATAGCCGCACAACGCCGCTGAGTGGTCGGCCGAAAGACCGGTCGCGAGCGCCAGAGTTCCGCCAGAAGCGGTCTTCCTAGTAAACGTCCGGCATCATGAGGTTGAACTTTGATTTTGCAGAGGCAGCAGAGGCATTCGCATGCTTCGCAAAGCCATCGGCCTACATTCAAGCCGACCTCTATGAGCCCGAGCGCGATGAGTACGAGCAAATGCTCGGTGGCAAAGCGCGCGAGGAGCTCGTCGCCGCCGACTTTGGGATGTTGATTGCCGCCGAATCCTGACCCACCGACCGCACTGATTTCCGTTCAAACCTGACCCACGTATGAACCCTAGCCTGCCGCAACTTGCGGCAGGAGCATTGGAGTGATTGACGTGGCGACACTAAGTGTCAGCCACTACCTCTTCGAGGTTGAGTTCTGCAACCCGGCCTCGGGCTGGGAGAAGGGCCAAATCGAGAAGAACGTGCGCGATGCCAGGCACCGGCTCTGGCAGCCGGTGCCGGCCTTCCCCTCGCTGGATGCGCTCAACGTCTGGCTGGAGGAGCGCTGCAAGGCGCTGTGGGCCGATATCTCACACGGCAAGCTGCCCGGCACCGTGCACGACGCCTGGCAGGACGAGCGACCGCTGTTGATGCAGCTGCCGCGCCCCTTCGACGGCTTCATCGAGCACACCAAGCGCGTCTCGCCGACTTGCCTGGTCACCTTCGAGCGCACGAGGTACAGCGTGCCGGCGTCGTACGCCAGCGTCTTCGGCGACGCCAAGATGACCACGGCCTTGCTGGACCGGCTCACGCACCACTGCCATATCCTTGAAACCGGCAACGAGAGCTACCGGTTCAAGAACAGCTCTGCACAACCCACCCCAAAGGAGTCCAAGACCAAGAAGTTACCCACAGCCTGAGCCTCAGAGGCTCGAACAAGGGTGGGTCAAGATTGAATGGAAACGGTGGGTCAGGATCGCGCGGAAATCAACACCTGTCGTCTAACATGACCCGTTTAAGCCAACTAATTGTCGACTATGGGCAGCGAGTAGGAAATCCCCCTTGAAAGGGGCATGCAAAGCGGACATTACTGAGAGCCCGCCTTCTGGCCGGGACTGCCAGTTCGGCGCGGCACCACACGGCCGACATCTAAGGCGGCCGCGCCGACAGCACGGACGGTCATGCGGCGCAGCCGCGGTCGACGACTTCAGATCTCCGTCTGTTCGGAGATCTCCAGGGCGTCATCGACCTCGATGCCGAGGTACCTCACAGTCGACTCCAGCTTGGAATGTCCAAGCAACAGTTGCACAGCACGCAGATTCTTTGTACGCCGGTAGATCAGCGTCGCCTTCGTCCGCCGCATTGAGTGCGTCCCATAGTCGGCACGGTGAAGACCCAGTTCGTCAACCCAGTGTCCGAGAATCCTGGCGTACTGACGCGTGCCGAGATGCAGCGAGTCGTGCAGCCTGCTGGGGAAAAGGTAGTCCTCGGCCCTCAGGCCCGCCCGCTTGATCCATGCCTGCACGGCGTCTCTGGCGGCCTGCGTGATCTCGAACTGGACCAGGCGCTGGGTCTTATGCTGGACCACGATGGCGCGGGAAGCCACCTGGTCACCGTGACAGACGTCGTGGACCTTGAGGCCGACCAGATCGCAACCACGCAGTTTGCTGTCGATGCCAAGATTGAAGAGTGCTAACTCGCGAACCCGGCCTTCCATCTGTAGTCGGACGCGCAGGGCCCAGATGTCCTTGAGCTTGAACGGTGCCTTCCGCCCAACCACCTTGCCCTTGTTCCAGGGCTCGTGATTAACGGCGTTGCCTTCGTTGCCCATTATGGTCTCCCATCGAGTTGAGCGTCTTTCACGATGCGCCGGAAGCTGGAGTCCGCTTTGAAGCGACCCGTCGAGCTGGCGGACTCGGCCAGAAGCGGTCGGTCGAGAACAGCGCCTTTCTGCTAGGCTAACCACACACGATCACGACACTTATCGTGATGCGCATTCTTTTGGGAGGCAAATGTACTTTGAGCTTGTTGGGACCAATGTGCGGGTCATGGGCTCGATGCATATGCTCCCTAAGGACCGACCAAATATGCCCAATTGGGTGCTGCGCGCCTATGAGTGGGCCGATGCCTTGGTGACGGAGATTGACCCTGGACGCGTCGGAGACATTTTTTCGCTCCCGCCAGGACAAGAGCTAAAGCCTCTGCTTCCAGACGATTTGTGGGCATCCATTGAATCTTTCTGGCCACGAAATAGGATCCCGCTGAATAGTCTCAGGCCGTGGGCTTTGCCTTTGTTGATCCCTGTGTTCTGCACGCGGCTGGTAGATGGAGTTGAGCCGCTTTTTATGGGAAAAGCGGCGCTGGATGGAAAGGCCGTTGGCTTCCTCGAACGGGGCATAGATTTCGCAGCCACTGCTGAGACTATCCCTTCGTCCGAAATCATCGAGGCTACGCGGACGCTGATGGCGGATCTCGATGCACCGGCCAAGCAAATTGAAGCCATTTGGGCGGCATGGGTGATCGGCGACTTGACGAGCCTTTATGCAACTGTGAGAACTATGCCGATATTTTCTCAGCAGGGCTTGCGCAATGCGTTGCTCACAAAAAGGAACCGAGCGTGGGCAGAGGTCCTTCGGCCAAGCCTCGCTTCTGCCGAAAGGACGTTGGTTTTTGTCGGAGCCCTACATCTTTGTGGCCCGGACAACTTGCTTGATTGTCTTGGGCGGCGGGTGCGGGTGCTGCCAATAGAAGCGTAGCCCATTCCCGCCAATGATTGCTTCTGGCGGCAGAACAGTCGCCATCGATGTCCGGTTCCCACCGACCGCTTTTGGTCCTCTCAATCGCCGGACGCGGTGACGGCAACGGGGTCGATAGCGCCAGCTGGAAGCTGTTCAGAACTGCCATTGATCGGCATGGGGCGTTGGACTTCAGGCATCGAATGGACGAGTTCCGCCGAGCGTCTGGTCCTGGATGTGCAGCGGTCAATCAGCCCGCGGGCAAGCGAATGACGGCTGCCGGCGGGAGCGGCCAGCGGGCCACCAAAATTGGACGTCGGCAGCCAGCCTGAAGCTGTCAGTGTTTCCGTACGGCGCTGGACGGCGTGGTCTAGTCGCCGGGCACGGGGCCAGCGCGACACCTCTGGACAAAGTGCTCATCAGAAGCCGGGTCCTGTGCTCAGGAAACGCTGAACATGACGCTCAGGTCGCCTCGGCATAGGCAGCGGCACGAACCAGTGCCGATTCCAAGTCCATACGACGGTAGAAGTATTGCCGGCATCCATCAATTGCGGGACCGGTAACGGGCACAGCGTCCAGCCGATGAAGCATCGCCTTGGGCGACGTGGCGAAGCGCCGTGCAAGCTCGGCCAGAGAGATGAACGACGCGGTGAACCGCCACAGCGACTCCTGACGCACCACATAGCCTGACGCGCTCCGGCTAGCCTGCAGCAGCCCGCGCCGGACCAAGTCGTAGCCGACCTGCTGCTTGATACCCAATCGCTTGGCCGCGCAGTCGATGGTCATGCTCGGTGCTCCGCTGCGCTGCCTGGTCAGCCAGGCTCCGATCAGCGCAGTGTCAAGCCTGGCGGAGCCGATCGGCTCATGACCGCCCGTATCCGCTGCCGGCAGCAACTCACCAGCGAGCAATGCCCGCACCAACGCCGTCCGCTCTTCTTCGGTCAAATGCCAGTAGCGAAGAACGTGGCGGAAGGCGACGCCGCCGCGGGCGGACGGCACCCGCCAGCGCTGCAGCTCGCTCGTCGCGATCACCCATCGGGCAGCCCCGGTCTTTTGCCGCGAGACGACAGGCTCGATCAGGCCGGCTTGAATGAATTGCCGGAGGCGAAGCTCGGGCAGGTCAAGGTCGCGGCTCGCCTGCTGAAGACTGCGGCCGTCCTGCGCGGCGACGGCCACGCGCCTTGCATCGGCTTCATCCAACGTGATGAACTCTCGACCCGATTTCGAGCGGACGGTAACGGCCGGCAGCAGGTCAGCCTGGATCATGTGCCGCACCACGGACTCTGGCACTGCCGCAGCGCTTGCGGCCTGCGGCACCGTCAAACGACGACCGCTGTGTTCGACTTGACGCATGCGGCGATGGCGCCCTGAAACCATCCCCCACCAGTGCTCACGCAGATACGCCTCGAACGCGTCGCGCAGAAACTGAAATTCAGCTCCCGCCAGATCGCCGTAGAGCACTTGGTAGAGCGGCGAGAACGCCTTCTCGATGCTGAGCGTCGACGGCACCGGCCCGCGCAGCGCATGCAGCAACGTCTCGAACTGCCGCGGCCAGTTGCTCAGCAGCTTTGTCGCCCCGTCGATCAGCGGTGAAGCAACGTCCAGCCGGTGGAGGTTGGAGATCTGACCAGGATGGCGGGGCTTGGACTCGGACGTGAACCTGCCGAGGAAGCGGACCAGTCGTTGCCATGCCGCTGGCGATAGAGATGGTCCACCCGGACCTAGACCCGGCGGCCATGCGCCCTCGATCATCGCCCGCGTCAGTTCCACGAGCCCAGCTGCGGCGGTTTCCGTCGCTCCTGTCGTCATTGACGCGCCGCAGGCACATGCAGTCAAGCTCAGGCCTTGCCAACGTTGCTCTTGGCCGCAGCGCACGCAAGTCGTGCGTAGGCGGGTGCCGTGTGTCGTGCAGACACAGGGCAACTTGAGCGTCCACTTGCCGAGGTGCACGCCGCCCTCTGCCAGGCAGTGCGGGCACCAGCGCTTGGTGGTCTGGTTGAAGTCTGACACGGCGAGCCCGCGCGGCGCCGGAGGGCCGCCCCACCGCTTCGGCAGTACGCCGAAGAGATGTCCACGCTCTTCATCCGTCAAACTCAGGAGCCGGCTCAGCGCTTCGAACGGTGTTGCATCGCGTTCACGCTCCAGGCGCACGACGAGCTGGCGCGTCGACCCGAAGCCATTGAGGTGCGCCACCCGGGTCACGAACGCGAGCGGCGCTTCTCCAGGCATCGGCCGAGGACGCAGTGGAAGGCGATCAGCCATCTGAACAGTTTGTGGTTGCACCAGCCGCACCGCCCGTGGCTCGGTGCCACCTGTCCAGGTCGTGCTCCAGGAGCGCGAACAGGAACTCGTGTTCGGCGGTGTGAAGCTCGGCAAGCCTCGACGCGAGTTCGCTCACGGACGCCACTGACCGGAGCATCGGTGACATACGCCAACGCGCAGCGACCATTGAGAGCGCTGTCACCGGGACCTCCCGCAAAGCCACCTCGCAAAGGCGGTTCAACAGTCTCATGCGGTCTGATGCCAGCGCCGGGCTGCCGACAAGCGGCTCGCCCTCTACCGGCTGCAGGCAATCTGCCAATGCACGCCACCATCGGGTGAGAGCGGTATCGGCAAGGCTACGGTAGTCGGGCGACAGCGACGGATCGAACGCCGCTGATGGCAAGCTGTTGATCGCGGCGTGATACCTCCCTTCGAGACGGCTTCCCGCTGCACCTGCTTCCCGTAGCAGCGGATTGCTGCTGCGGGAGATCCAGTTCTTCATCAGGAACCACGTGGATGTCGCGTCGTCACCCTCCACATCGATCAGTATGTCCGGGGTCCGGCGACGCTTGCGGCACAGCAACCTCCACATGACGTGGACCATCCGCTTCGGCTCACCCCCGACGAGCCTCAGAACACTCGAAGGCGGCGCCTCTCTTTTCTGGCGATAGGGAGTCCAATGGTCCGCCCAGCGCAGCAATTCGTAGACGTCGCGCACTGCGTACTCCAAGCGCGGGGAGCAACTGCCCTGATCGGGAGCCGAAGACCGCGTCGCCGCATGCGCGTCGATCGCGCAGGCGACCGCGCCGGCGAATCGGAGCTGCGCGCGACCCGCCGCCTGTGTCGCCTTACTGAGCACCCGTCTGCACGAGCAGGTGAAGTCGGCGTCGAGCCGCGTCCAGGCGAGTGGTCGTCGGCATTGGTCGCACCGGTCCATCAGCCGGCAGCCGTGATCGGGACACGCAGTCACGAGCGGCAGATCCCAAATGAGCTTGTGACGTTGATCGTCCTCCACGCAGAGCGGGCAAAACCGATGACGCGTAGCTCGGTAACCAAACCGGCCACCGCTCAGGACGTCCTTCAGCAGTCGGTCCTCACTGCCACCGATTGCATGGGCGACTTCGGCGCCGATCAAGCGGCCGGCCATGGTCAAGTCGACACGCCACGGATCGCGCTGCGTCCAAAGTCCTTTCATCGTCGACGGTCCGACGGGCGCGAGGCCGTTCATCGCGTAGATGCGCCAGCAGTAGCCGGCCAGGCTTTCGCCCGGCTGCCAACGTGGGCGCACGGGGTAGAGGTCGATCTCGGGCGGCGCGTGCATCAACGTGCCCGCTTGGTGATTGCCTGAGCCGTCATCTCGAACGGCTCGCCACCGCGATCCAGACGCCTCTGCGCGAAGTCGGTGTGAAACGGATTGAGGGAGCCGATCGCTTCGGGCCACACCTCCGCTGCAAAAGCCCGCTGCAGCAGTTCCGCATCGATGACGTCGTGTCCTTGCTCCAGCGCCATGCGAAGCGCCGAGAAGAGGATCTTCTTGACATAGGCGACCCGGCCGTCGCAGGCGAAGTAGATGCGTCGTCCCATCTCACCCGGACCGAAAGGATCTGACCGCACCGGGACATCGATCAGCGAAGCGAGTGACAGGAACAGCTGAAGGCACTCCGTCTCGATGGAGTCCGTCTCACTCTGCCCCAGCGACAGCCAGATCCGCCGCGAGAAGCGGCGTCGCAGCTGGTCGTTGGTCTGCAGCAGGTCTGCCAGGCGCGGCAGCCCGAGCATGATGGTCGGGACAGCGATCTCGTCGATGAGGTTCTTGAAGAAGTCCGCCACGTGATAGTGGGTCTTCGCGCTGCCGCGGTCCTGCAGGTGCTGCGCTTCATCGACCAGGATGAGCTCGACGCCGCAGTGGCGGCACAGCGTCACCACCCGACGCCATTTAGCGGTCGTCGTGCCTGCAGAAGGATCCCGGTCGCCCAGCGCCCGGAGAAACGCATCGCAGATGCCGATGAGCGTGGCGGCCGGCGGGATCTGAATGCGCAAGACCTCAATGCGATCCCCCTCCAGCAGGCGCCGCTTCGGGTACTGCATGCCCAGCCATCCGCACAAGCTGGTCTTGCCCGTCCCGGCTTCGCCGAGTACGAGCATGTGACGTGCGAGGCCTGTCCGGCGAAAGAGCTGCAGCTCCGCTTCGATGGCTTCCTTCGCAGCGACGAAAGGCGGGAAGGGAAGGTACTGGTTCTCGAAGCGCGCGAGCACCTCAGCTGCGTCATTCGTCCTCATCGATCGTCCTCTGCATCGACATGGAGAACGCTGTCAACGTTGGTGGCAGCTGAGGCCGAGGCGTTGCCGGTGCCGACTGTGCCTTCGAAGGCTTTGGCGATTCAGCTGGTCGCTTTGCCGCAGGTACCTTGCCGCGTGTCTCCAGCGTACCCTGTGGCTTGTCGCTGCTGATGCCTCGGATCGCTGCCCCGCGATGACGGTCCTTTTGCTTGCGGCTCACCATGAGCTGCTGCACTTGGTCAGAAATGGCCGCGCGCGCCTCTTCGAGAGCGTTCTGGTCAACGACCTCCGCGCCGTCCAGGCGGGCTCGCTTGTGAACAAGCTTGTTCTGGCGGGCGGTCAGTCCATCCGCGTAGCTGAACTTCACAGCCTTTACTGTCACGGGCTCCTGCTCACCAGGTCCCCAGACATGAATCTGGCCGATGTCATCAGGGTCGTATACGACGCGCACACGCACACCCTCGCCATAGCGAGTAAGGATGGGCAGCAGGTCGTCACTGTTATAGGTCACACGATCTATATCAATGCCGTGCCGTGAAAGCCCCCGTTCCGTGGTCTTGCCAATGCGAAGTTGAAGGGCAGCGAGGCTGGCGGGTAGTCGTGGGGGGTTCAGGGCGGCGCCTTCTTCCCAACGTCTGCGTGGCGTCGTACCCAGACCTCGATGCAAGTCCGCTGCGTAGTCATCAACGATCCACTTCTCAAGGATCTGCTTCAGTTCGGCAAATGTGATGAGGGCGTCCTTTTGCGGATCCCAATCGCCTCGCTGATGAAACTTTGCAAAGCTTGTTCCGGGGAGCTGATGCGCGAACGAGTAATTGATGGTCTTCAGGAAACGCTCTACAGCGCCTTTGAATCGAGGAGTCCGCTTTGGGCAATATTTGATGCTGATGCCCAGGTCAAATGCCAAGCCCTCAAGGTCCTTTCCGTGGAACTCCAGCCCGTTGTCCAGCAGCAATGACTCTGGAACGCCATAGCAAGGCCAGCTGTTGACCAGCTTGAGTCGCGGGTGCACGACGTCTGCGGGTGACTTCGGAAGGATGGCGTGCCTGAGGGCAGAAACGACGGCCGCGGCGGAGGGCGCTCCGAAGCTAAGGTAGTAACCCACAGGGAATCTGCTGAACTTGTCCAGCGCTATCGTGAGAGTTGGTCTTCCACAAGGGAGCCAGGTCCGCTCATCGATGACAAACAGGTCCAGCGGCGTGTGATCCATCTCCACCACTTCGAGGATCCGCGTCGGCTGTTGAGCCGACTTCACCAAAGTGAAGCGTCGGTCAGCAGCGGGCTTGCCTTTCTCAAGCACTGCCAATTCGTATGCATCGACGCGGTGGAGCAGCCGGTATGTCGTGCGCATCGTGGGCACCTTAAGCTTGTCGCTGCCGGCGCGCATCAGGTTGTCGGCCGCGATCAGGTGGCCCAAACGCCTATGAACGCTCACGCCCGACGCGAGCGGCGACGCTTTCTTTGCGTCGGTCAATGCTTGCGAAAGCAGCTCGATGATGCGGTCTTGTTGCCTGTGCTTCTGATGGCCCCGACGGTCCCAGCGCGGGACGAGCGAACGCGCGTCTCTGCCAGAGGCGAGGTATCGCAGGCGCCATCGATAGACCGTCAGAGGGGAAGGTGGATCACCGTCTCCGAACTCCGTCGCTAGGCGCGTCAAGATGGGCTTCAGGTAGGCGTTCGTGAAGACTGGGCGAACCTGGTCTTCAATTGCCACGATGTAGCGGAGTCGGCGCTTGGCCTCGTCTACGAGTCGCGGATCCAGGTCGTCCAGCGGGCGGGAGTAAGCCGGCCCGCCCGGCGGGCTATCTGATGTAGCCAAGGTCGCCACGAGTCGCCCAGCCGTGTATTCGCCGAGCAACTGTCGAAGGGGCACGATGGACATCACGCCTGTTGCGACGACCTCGATGAGGGCCTCACCGTTGGGCGGCAGCTCCTTGATGCGGTAGGACGCCCCCTGCCACTCAAAAGCCGTGTTCTTGCGAAAGCTGAATCCAGCCATCGTCGCTCTCCTCGGTGATGTGGACCAGCGTGTCCTCGTTGAAGGGCTCTGACAGGTCGAACTGCAGCAGGCCCCGCTGCATGAGGCTGTACGGCTCCTTGCCGTGCGGCGCCAGCGCTTTCGCTACCGAGGCGAGAGGTCCGGGGAAGTAGGCCCGGCAACGGTCGAGCGCTATGCGCGCAGATTCAGCGGTCAGCGGCGACCGCGATGACCGGGCGACAACCTTCTGCACGTTGGTCCGACGTGGCTCCTTGCGAAGCACCGTATCCGTCAGCACCACGAACGGACGGCCAGTGGTCCCAAGGTGATCCGCCACGAGGCCAAGCTTTCGTTGCACCTCTGGCTGAGACATCGAGGTCTCAGGCTTGATCTCGACCCAGATTTGCTCCCCGCTGACCAGCGTGAGCTCGAAATCCGGCGTGTACCGCCGCACCCGGCTGCCGTCCGGATAGTGGATCGTCGCCGGCTGTTCGCGGAATGACTCGATGCCTGGGTGCACCTCGAAGAGGTAGGCGGCGTCGAGCTCCAGTAGGCCCTCGCAGTGAACCAAGCGCCCGTTCTTTCGACTGGGGAACTTGGCGCGCATGATGCCGCCAGATGGGGTGATGACCTGTCGGGCACGGACATGTGCACCAGGTCTATCGGCCGTTGCTACAGCGGCCGCTGTGACGGTTCGCGTCATGGATCCTCCGCTGCTGCAGCCGAGCAGTTCCCTCAGCTGAAGCACTGATCGAAATGAGCCGCCCGACGGCCGGCGTGGCTACGCCCTCACTGGGTCGTAAAACCGGTGAAAGTCAGGCGGGAAGAGGGGAGCGGAGTTGACGCTGACCAGAGTGGTCGCGATACTGAGGGTGTCTAAGCCGGGTATCGCAAGGTTCTCGGGTCAACGGGGCAATCCGCGAGGGTTGTCCCGTTTTCTACATGTGGACCTCCGTTTGTCGTGCGCGCCGGCGCCGGCGGGGCTGCTCCTCTAGCTCCTCGGCTGGGGCGGGCATGTTCAGCACCTCCTTGATCACCCGGCTTTGCGCAGGAGTGACCTCCGGCAGCTTTTCGAAGAGCAGATCGAGAAGCAGGAAGACGTGCTCAGGGGCTTCGCCATCGATGACGTATTTGCGCCGCGAGGCGCGCGCCAACCGGCGAAGCTCGGACGTCTCGACGGCCGACAGGTGGAGCGTCCCAATCAGGCGATCGACGAACTCGGGCGTGGGCGGCCCTTTGAGGTCCACCTCCAGCGCAGAGATGTACGTTTGGTCGTAGCCGATCAAGCCCGCCAGCTCGCTTTGACGCAGCTTCCGGCTGAGTCGAAGGTCTCGAAGGAGGCGGGCAAAGGGGCTCATGTCGCATTCCAGTCGTTACGCGAGTAGAACCGCGTTCTGATCGCTCGTCAAACAGGGCCGCAATCTAAGTCTTTGTTCCGTATAGTGTTTTTGCTATACATCGCAATCTAAAACAGTTCGGCCCGATTGAATTGGCCACGAATCTCGATACAGGGGGCGCCCTGGTAACGGCCTCTGCAGCAAAAAAGTACGGCGTACCGTTGACAGCGGTACGTCGTACCGGCATGATCCGCTTATCCCTTACGAGGCGGCCATGCACACCACTCACCACTTCAAATCTCGAATGAGCCAGCGTGGTATCACACGCGGATTGATTGAGCTTGCCCTCGAATACGGCGAGCAGCATCCAGAGCACATCGATCGCACGGTTCTTGGGCGGCGCCAAGCCGGCCGCCTTCTGGCAGACAAGCAGCACACGCTTATGGCTAAAGAGCGTGAACTCGTGGCGGCGCGGCGCGAGTTGCAACTGCTCAAGAAGCTGATCGACAAGGGGGGTGTGATCGTCGTTGAAAACAACGCCACCTTGATCACGACTTTCAACCTGGAGGACTGACCCATGGTGAGTTCCCCCATCACCGTCTTCAGTCCTCTAGGTCAACTGCTAGAGCCGCTGCGCCGTAGCCCTCTCAGCACCGCCGAGCAAGTCCTTCTGGCGTGCCAAATTGCGACCTGGGCCTTCCTCGGGCAAGACGATCGTCTGCCTCCGGAAGTGCGACCAATTGAGAGCCCGCTGTCGGGAGATGCCCTTGCCCGTGTGTTCGAGCGACTTCAACGTCTCGACCGGCTAAAGGGAGATGGGGATGCATTCCTTCAGCATTCCAGCGCTCTGGCCTCGATACCCGAGGAAGCGCTCGACTCGCTGCAGCAGCTAGCTCAGCGCCTGGTACAGCAGGGGCAGATCGGCCCAAGCCTGTATGCCGACGCCTTGGCCAACTTGCAGACCTACGGTCACATCGGATCCAACTCCCTGCCGCAGGAACTGGTTGAACTGCTCGTCGGCTTGGCAGAGGTGCAGCCTGGCGACAGCGTGTATACGCCCTATGACAGTACCCTGCAGATATCGCTGGCCGTGGCGGCTGCGGGCGCGAGACCCTCCGCAGAGCTACGGCTGTTCCAGCCGATGCCGCACATTGGCAACTTGCTCGCAGGGCAGCCGACAGAAGTGCGGATCGGCGACCCATTGGAACAACCGGCATACACGGCAGCCGGCAGCCTCGTGCAATTCGCTCGGAGCATCAGCTTCCTGCCTTTGGGTGAGCGCGTCCCGTTGGAGGCAGTCGAAGGCGATCGTTACTGTCGCTTCCCCGAGCGCACCACGGCGGGCCACGTGCTATCGGCTCGGCACGTTCTGGCGCAGACCGAAGTGCGATCCGTCATGCTGGTCGCCAACAGCCTACTCTTCAGCCCAGGTGCTGAACTTGGGCTGCGCCGAGAACTCGTCGAGAGCGGCCTCAGGGCGGTAATCGCTCTGCCGCCCGCAACCCTGTACGGGACAAATATTCCCTTGGGAATCTTGGTGGTGGACAGGCCGCGCGCCCCGGTCACGGACGAAGTGCTGTTCATCGATGGAAGCAACAAGCGCTTTCACCGTCGCGACGGCAAGGGGCGAACGACACTGTCGGGCTGGAAGGAGCTATTGCAGGCGGCCCGGTCGGGACTCGACCTCGCGGCTTCCCGTGTGACTCGAACGGCGGTCGCGGCCAATGACTATCAGCTCATGGTCGGCCGCTACACCCGCACCAGCGAACTGGACGCGGTCGATACTGCCTTGCAGCTAGGGAGATTCGTCAAGCTGGAAGGCATCGTCGAGTTCATCCGTCCGGCCCCCGTGGTGCCCAGTACCGTGCCGGCGCCCGACGCTATTGAGGTGCCCGAGGTTGGCGCCGTCGATCTAAGGGAGCTGGACTACACCAAACGTCCCGAAAAGCTGGCGCGACTTCCGGCCCTAAAGAATGCGCTACAGCCGCTTGACATCGTGATCGTCATCAAGGGCAGCGTCGGCAAGGTCGGCCTCATACCGCCGGAACTTTCTGAACCGTGGGTCGCGAGTCAGACCTGTTTGATCCTACGCACGAATGCGAGAGGGGCTGGCGGTCATACGTCGCGATCCCTGTTCATGTATCTGCGGTCTCCGCTCGGGAAAGCCTGCATCCATCGGATCGTGTCCGGCGCAGCGGTTCCCCTCATCCAACTCAAGGAGCTGCGGGTACTCCCGGTTCCGGTGCCAACACGCGAGGAAGTTCACCAAGCTGAAGAGGCGCTACACGGCGCGGTTGCACTGCAGCTGCGAATCCAGGAACTGCAGCAGCAGCAGGCCCTACTCGGCGCTCGGTGCTGGGCCCTAGCACTCAATACAGAGGCCGCATGAGGAAGCCACCGCTTTCAAGCAAGAACACAAGCTGCCATTCGTCAGCAACAAAGGAAGAAGTTTGCCTGTGAGCAACCATCATGTCACCCTAAGCCAGCTCGAAGCTCACCTTTGGGAATCCGCCAACATCTTGCGCGGCCCGGTGGATGCGGCTGACTTCAAGACCTACATCTTTCCGCTTTTGTTCTTCAAACGCATCTGCGATGTCTGGGACGACGAGTACCAAGAGATCGTCGACGAAACCGGCGATGAGCAGTTGGCCTGGTTCCCGGAATCGCACCGCTTCCAGATCCCGGAGGACTGCCACTGGAACGACGTTCGGACCAAGGCAAGCAACGTCGGTGCCGCCCTCCAGCGTGCAATGCGGCAGATCGAGAAGGCGAACCCCGACACTCTGTACGGCGTGTTCGGTGACGCTCAGTGGTCGAACAAGGCACGCCTGTCTGATGCACTTTTGAAGGACCTGATCGAGCACTTTTCTAAGCTGCCGCTCGGCGAGCACAGCGTTACCTCCGACGTTCTGGGCAATGCCTACGAGTACCTGATCAAGAAGTTTGCCGACGCGACCAACAAGAAGGCCGGCGAGTTCTACACCCCTCGCAGCGTGGTTCGGCTGATGATCGACATGCTCGATCCCAAGGAGGTCGAAACTATCTACGACCCGGCTTGTGGCACCGGCGGGATGCTGCTGGCCGCCGTGCAGCACGTGAAGGATCAGCACGGTGATGTGAAGCGCTTGCGGGGCAAGCTGTACGGTCAGGAGAAGAACCTCACCACCTCGTCCATCGCACGGATGAACTTGTTCCTCCACGGCATCGAAGACTTTCAGGTGGTGCGCGGTGACACGCTGCGCAACCCGGCGTTCTTCGAGGGTGACAGGCTTGCCACCTTCGACTGCGTCATTGCCAATCCACCCTTCTCGCTGGAGAAGTGGGGCGAAGACCTGTGGCTCAACGACCCGTTCGGCCGCAACTTTGCCGGACTGCCTCCCTCGTCGAGCGGCGACTTTGCCTGGGTGCAGCACATGGTCAAGTCCATGGCCGACGTGACCGGCCGGATGGCCGTGGTGCTGCCCCAAGGCGCCCTGTTCCGCAAAGGCGTCGAAGGCAAGATCCGGCAGAAGCTGCTGGAGATGGATCTGATTGAGGCAGTGATCGGGCTGGCGCCCAACCTCTTCTATGGCACTGGCCTGGCCGCGTGTATCTTGGTCCTCCGCAAGCGCAAACCGGTCAAGCGCAAGAAGAAGGTGCTGATCGCCGATGCATCTAGCCTGTTCCGACGAGGGCGCGCGCAGAACTATCTGGAGCCCGAGCACGTCGCCCAGATTCTCGGCTGGTACCGCGGCTTTGCCAATGTGGAGGACACAGCCCGAGTGGTCAGTCTCGACGAGATCAAGGTCGAAGACTGGACCCTGCACACTTCGCGCTACGTCCAGCCTCCGATACAGGACGACATTCCGCCATTGGCGGACGCCATTACGGCGTTTAAGGAGGCGCTGACCCGCAGCCGCGAGGCGGAAGAGCGTCTCGCGCGGGCCATGACCGTAGGGGAATGGCCGCAATGAAGCAATCAAGTAAAAAGCGCATAACCCAGCAGGAACTGGAAAGCTATCTGTGGGGTGCCGCGGTGCTGCTGCGCGGCCTAATCGACGCGGGTGACTACAAGCAGTTCATCTTCCCGATGCTGTTCTACAAGCGCGTCTCCGATGTCTGGGACGAGGAGTACCAAGCGGCACTGGCCAACTCTGGCGGCGACCTCTCCTACGCGCAGTTCGCCGAGAACCACCGCTTCCAGATCCCTGGGGATGCGCATTGGAACGACGTGCGCCAGACCCCGAAGAACGTCGGCGCGGCCCTTCAGAAGGCTATGCGCGCCATTGAGACCGCCAACGCGGATCTGCTCGACGGCATCTTCGGCGACGCCCCATGGACCAACCGCGAGCGCTTACCCGACGAAACGCTGAAGAACCTGATCGAGCACTTCTCCACCCAGACGCTGTCGGTGGCCAACGTGCCCGAAGACGAGCTGGGCAATGCCTACGAGTACCTGATCAAGAAATTCGCTGATGACTCCGGCCACACAGCGGCCGAGTTCTATACCAACCGCACTGTCGTTCATCTCATGACGCAGCTTCTGGCACCGCAAGCCGGCGAGTCGATCTACGACCCCACCTGCGGCACCGGCGGCATGCTGATCTCGGCGCTGGACGAAGTGAAGCGCTCGGGGGGCGAGCACCGCACGCTCAAGCTTTACGGGCAGGAGCGCAACCTCATCACCTCGTCCATCGCCCGCATGAACCTGTTCCTGCACGGCGTGGAGGACTTCGAGATCCTCCGCGGCGACACGTTGGCCGACCCCAAGCATATCGAGCGCGACCGCCTGCGCCAGTTTGACGTGATCTTGGCCAACCCGCCCTACTCCATCAAACAGTGGAACCGCGAGGCCTGGAGCAACGACAAGTGGGGCCGTAATTCGCTAGGCACGCCGCCGCAGGGGCGTGCCGACTATGCGTTCCAGCAGCACATCCTAACCAGCCTCACCGTTAAGGGGCGCTGCGCTGTGCTCTGGCCCCACGGCGTGCTGTTTCGGAACGAGGAACAGGCAATGCGCGCCAAGATGGTGGAGCAAGATTGGGTGGAGGCCGTCATCGGCCTCGGGCCCAACCTCTTCTACAACTCCCCGATGGAGTCGTGCATCGTCATCTGTAACCGCAAGAAGACGGCTGCACGCAAGGGCAAGGTGATCTTCATCGACGCGGTGAACGAGGTTGCCCGCGAGCGGGCACAGAGCTTTCTCACGCGCGCGAACCAGCAGCGCATCCTGGCGGCCTATAAGGCGTTTGCGGATGTGCCCGGCTTCGCCAAAGTCGCTACGTTGGGCGAAATCGGCGGCAATGGGGCAAACCTGTCGATTCCGCTGCACGTGAAGCGCCTTGCCGCAGCCAATGGCACCGACGGCAATAGCGATGCGGTATCGGCGCGTTCGCTATGGGCGCAGTGGCAGAACGAAGGCCGTGCTTTCGGGCAACAAATGGACGCCTTGGCAGAGAAGCTGGTCGGCCTGACTGGGGAGGACGTCGAGCGTGGCTAACAAGAAAAACCAGAGCCCGAGACCCGGCTGGCGCCCGGTGAAGTTTGGCGATGTGGTTCAGCTTTCCAAGGCGCGCAGCCAGGATCCACTGGCCGATGGTATTGAGCGCTACGTTGGCCTAGAAAACCTAGAGCCGGGCGATCTACGAATCCGCAGTTGGGGAAACGTTGCCGACGGTGTGACCTTCACCAGCGTCTTTAACCCTGGACAAGTACTGTTTGGCAAGCGACGCGCCTATCAGCGCAAGGTGGCCGTGGCGGACTTCTCCGGCGTGTGCTCCGGCGACATCTACGTGCTGGAGACGAAAGATCCGAAGGTTCTGCTGCCGGACTTGCTGCCGTTCATCTGCCACACCGACGACTTCTTCGATCACGCGGTGGGGACGTCGGCAGGCTCCCTGAGCCCGCGCACCAACTGGACAAGCTTGGCAGACTTCGAGTTTGTGCTCCCTCCACCAGACGCACAGGTTCAGATCTGCGAACGGCTTGCCTCGGCGCAGGGTGCGGTCGAGGGGCTCTGGCAGTTGGTCGACTCCCTAAATGTGCTTGTCAAATCGTTCCGCGAGAACCACTTCGCGGGTCTTCCTTCAGAAGCGTTTTTCCGGCTCGACTGCGCAGTAGCGGAATCTGCGTACGGGCCGCGATTTCCGGCGACCCTGTACTCAGCCTCTGGCACCGTAAAGACGATCCGAACGACCGACATGCCTGAGTTCGGCATGTTGAACTTTGCAACTGCGCCTACAGCCTCTGTGCCAGAGGCAATGGCAATCGAACATCGATTGCTGCCCGGAGACTTCCTAATTTCTCGTACCGGATTTACGTCGGGTCGCGCAGCCACATTTCAGGAACCGCCTGCAGAAGATGGCTTCACATACATTCCTGCGGCATTCATCGTTCGGTTGCGCCTCCGGGCAGAGAGGCTGCTCTCGGAGTACCTAGTTGAGTACGTTCAAAGCATCGCGGGCTGGTCAGGCATTCGTCGCATTCAACGGGGAACGCAGCAGCTCAACATATCGGCTTCCGCGCTCGTACGGCAGCGCGTTCCGATGCCCTCACCAACTGAGCAAAAGGCGTTCCTTGCCGAAATGCGCTCTCTCGTCGAGGCACGTACGGTGAGTTTGCAACGGTTGTCGAGCACTCGCAGAGTGCTTGTCGCGCTTTGCAATGACGCGTTTGTGAAGGGGCAACGATGACATTCACAGAGTCGAACACCGTCGAAGCCTTTGTCCGCGACCTACTGACGGGTCCGATAAAGGAGACACCGTCAAACGCCGTCCAAGAACCCCTGCCCAGCTACGGCCCCAGCCCCAAAGGCATCGGCTGGCGCTATGTAGCTCCCTCCAAAGTCCCGCGCCAGGTTCAGGAGGTGATGGTTGAACCCTGGTTGCGCGATGCACTGATCCGCCTAAACCCGGAAATCGCCGCACAGTCCGACCGGGCCGACGAAGTACTCTACAAACTGCGCGCCATTGTCCTGTCGGTGCGTTCGGATGGCCTGATCCGCGCCAACGAGGAGATGACTGCCTGGATGCGTGGTGAGCGTTCCATGCCCTTCGGCGCCAACAACGAGCATGTGCCGGTGCGACTGATCGACCTGGAGGACTTTCAGCACAACCAGTACATTGTCACCCAGCAGTTCACCTACCGCGCAGGTCCCGCAGAGCGCCGGGCCGATCTGGTGCTGCTGGTGAACGGCCTGCCGTTGGTGCTGATTGAGGCCAAGACGCCGGTGAAGAAGTGCATCAGCTGGGTTGATGGCGCGGTGCAGGTGCGCGACGACTACGAGAAGTTTGTTCCCGAGCTCTTTGTGTGCAACGTGTTCTCGGTGGCCACCGAGGGCAAGGCTTACCGCTACGGTTCGATCGGCCTGCCGGTCAAGGACTGGGGCCCATGGCACCTGAACGGGGGCGATGCACAGCACCATCCACTGAAGTCGCTCAAGCTCTCAGCCGAGAGCATGCTGCGGCCGCATGTGGTGTTGGACATCCTCGGCAGCTTCACCCTGTTCGCCACCGACAAGAAGAAGCGCCGCACCAAGGTTATCTGCCGCTACCAGCAGTACGAAGCGGCCAACAAGATCGTCGAGCGCGTGCTGGCGGGCCAACCCAGGAAGGGACTGATCTGGCACTTCCAGGGCTCAGGCAAGTCGCTGCTGATGGTGTTCGCCGCGCAGAAACTGCGCATGCACGCCGGCCTAAAGAATCCCACGGTGCTGATCGTGGTGGACCGAATTGATCTCGACAGCCAGATCACCGGCACCTTCACCGGGGCGGACATACCCAATCTGGAGAAAGCCGACAGTCGGGAGAAGCTGCAGCAGTTGCTGGCGCAGGATGTGCGCAAGATCATCATCACGACGATCTTCAAGTTCGGCGAGGCCAGCGGGGCGCTGAACACGCGCAGCAACATCATCGCGCTGGTGGACGAGGCGCACCGCACGCAAGAAGGCGACCTTGGCCGCAAGATGCGCGAGGCCCTGCCCAACGCGTTCTTGTTCGGCCTGACGGGGACACCGATCAACCGTGCCGAACGCAACACCTTCTACGCCTTCGGTGCCGACGAGGACGAGAAGGGCTACATGAGCCGCTACGGCTTCGAAGAGTCGATCCGCGACGGTGCCACGCTGAAGCTGCACTTTGAGCCCCGGCTGATCGACCTGCACATCGACAAGGCCGCGCTGGACGCTGCCTACAAGGAATTGACCGGCGGCCTGTCGGATCTGGACAAGGACAACTTGGCCAAGACCGCCGCCAAGATGGCCGTCCTAGTCAAGACGCCCGAGCGCATCCGCAAGGTGTGCGAGGACATCGTCGAGCACTTCCAGACCAAGGTGGAACCCAACGGATTCAAGGGACAGATCGTCACTTTCGACCGGGAATCCTGCCTGCTGTTCAAGGCCGAGCTGGACAAGCTGCTGCCGCCCGAAGCCACCGACATCGTGATGTCGGTGCAGGCATCCGACAAGAAGGACCACCCTGAGTACGCGAAGTACGACCGCACACGTGACGAAGAGGAACGGCTACTGGACCGCTTTCGCGACCCGGCCGACCCGCTGAAACTGATCATCGTCACGGCCAAGCTGCTCACGGGCTTCGATGCGCCCATCCTGCAGGCGATGTACCTGGACAAGCCCTTGCGGGACCACACGCTGCTGCAGGCGATCTGCCGCGTGAACCGCACCTACTCCGAGCAGAAGACCCACGGCTTGATCGTGGACTACCTGGGCATCTTCGACGACGTGGCGGCGGCGCTGGAGTTTGACGACCAGAGCGTCAAGCAGGTGGTCAGCAACATCCAGGAGCTGAAGGACAAGCTGCCCGAAGCGATGCAGAAGTGCCTGGCCTTCTTTGCTGGCTGCGACCGCAGTTTGCAGGGTTATGAGGGCCTTATCGCCGCGCAGCAGTGCCTGCCCAACAACGAGGTACGAGACAACTTCGCCGCCGAGTACAGCGTGGTGTCCAAGATCTGGGAGGCGCTGTCCCCGGACACCGTACTGGGCCCGTTCGAGAAGGACTACAAGTGGCTGTCGCAGGTCTACCAGTCGGTGCAGCCGTCCAGCGGCCACGGCAAGCTGATCTGGCATTCGCTGGGCGCGAAGACGATTGAGCTGATCCACCAGAACGTGCATGTCGACGCCGTGCGGGACGATCTCGACACGCTGGTGTTGGATGCTGACCTGCTGGAAGCCGTGCTCTCGAACCCCGACCCCAAGAAGGCCAAGGAGATCGAAATCAAGCTCAAGCGCCGGCTGCGTGGGCACGGCGGCAACCCAAGGTTCAGGAAGCTGTCGGAACGGCTCGATGCGCTGAAGGACCGCTTCGAGTCCGGTCAGATCAACAGCGTCGAGTTTCTGAAACAGTTGCTGGAGATCGCCAAGGAGACACTACAAGCCGAGAAGGAGATCTCGCCCGAAGAGGACGAGGATCGTGGCAAGGCCGCGCTGACCGAGCTGTTCAACGAAGTGAAAACGGCTGAGACGCCGATCATGGTCGAGCGTGTGGTCGCGGACATCGACGAGATCGTTCGCCTGGTCCGTTTCCCGGGCTGGCAAGGAACCCAGGCCGGCGAGCGCGAGGTCAAGAAGGCACTGCGCAAGGCCCTCTTTAAGTACAAGCTGCACGCGGATGACGAGCTGTTTGAGAAGGCCTACAGCTATGTTCGGCAGTACTACTAGGAAAAGAGCGGGAACTGGGCTGCAGCACGGATGGCTCGCCCGTGGTCTTGAGTTGTGCCTCGAGCGTATTGGTTGCCGGGACGCCGGCCCACAACCGTAAGTTCACGCATCTCCGCCGGCCGTCGCCCCGGTTGACCGCATCCATCGACAAGTCAGGTTAGTGCTCGGCCGACAACGTCGACGGATAGGCAAAGTACGGTGTTTGCGAAGCGGCTTGCAGCAACTACACGGGCATGCATCTGCGTGAGCACTCGTGTCGGATATGTCCACCAACTCCGTCAATAGTTTTTCACTTACTTGGCGAGGATTTCACTAACTCTGTCACCCGACAGGTCAAACGTCGATATTCGCCGCCCTCAGCGCATTCGTCTCGATGAACTCCCGGCGCGGTTCGACCTCGTCGCCCATCAGCATCGTGAACACCCGGTCCGCTTCGATCGCGTCCTCGATCTGCACGCGCAGCAGGCGGCGAACCGTCGGGTCCATCGTCGTTTCCCACAGCTGCTCGGGGTTCATCTCGCCCAGGCCCTTGTAGCGCTGCCGGCCCACGCTCGACTCGGCCTGCGTCATCAGCCACGCCATCGCCGCACGGAAATCGCCGACCTTGCTCTCCTTGGCCTTGTCGCCCTCGCCCTTGCGGATCACAGCGTCCTCGCCCACCAGGCCCTTGAACGCCACGCCCGCCGCGGCCAGGACTTCGTAGTCCGCACCGTGCACGAAGTCCGCCGTGATGATGCTCGAGCGCACATTGCCGTGATGCCGGCGGCTGATGCGCAGCAGCTGCTTGTCCGTGCGCGGATCCGTCTCCGCCGTCACCACCGCATCGTGCAGCGCCGACTGCAGCGCCGTCGCGGCGATCTCCGCCGACTCCTTCGTGTCCAGGCTGATCGACAGCCCCGACGCCAGCAGGTGCAGCGCCTCGCCATCCATCCACGCGGACAGACGCTCGATCACGTTCTGTGCCGCCACGTACAGCCGCGCCTTCGTCTCGAGCTCCTCGCCCTTGAGCACCGGACCCGCGCCCACGCCCGCCGTGTGCAGCTCGGCATCGTTCAGCGCGACCTTCAGCAGGAAGCCATCGAGCTCGTGGCCGTCCTTCAGGTACTGCTCCTGCTTGCCCACCTTCACCTTGTACAGCGGCGGCTGCGCGATGTAGATGTGCCCACGCTCCACCAGCTCCGGCATCTGCCGGTAGAAGAAGGTCAGCAGCAGCGTCCGGATGTGCGCACCGTCCACGTCCGCGTCGGTCATGATGATGATCCGGTGGTAGCGCAGCTTCTCCGGATTGAAGTCGTCACTGCCCGCCCCGCGCCCGATGCCCGTGCCCAGCGCCGTGATCAGCGTGATGATTTCATTGCTGGTCAGCAGCTTCTCGTAGCGCGCCTTCTCCACGTTCAGGATCTTGCCCCGCAAAGGAAGGATCGCCTGGAACTTGCGATCCCGGCCCTGCTTCGCGGAGCCACCGGCGGAGTCACCCTCCACGATGTAGATCTCGCACAGCGCCGGATCCTTCTCCTGGCAGTCCGCCAGCTTGCCCGGCAAGCCCATGCCGTCCAGCACGCCCTTGCGCCGCGTCATCTCCCGCGCCTTGCGCGCCGCTTCCCGCGCGCGCGCCGCCTCGACGATCTTGCCGCAGATGATCTTGGCGTCCGCCGGGTTCTCCAGCAGCCAGTCCGTCAGCTTGCTCGCGACGATGTCCTCCACCGGGCCGCGCACTTCGCTCGACACCAGCTTGTCCTTGGTCTGCGAACTGAACTTGGGCTCCGGCACCTTCACGCTCACCACGCAGGCCAGGCCTTCGCGCATGTCGTCACCGGTGACGTCGACCTTGGCCTTCTTGGCCAGCTCGTTGTCCTCGATGTACTTGTTGATCACCCGCGTCATCGCCGCGCGCAGACCCGTCAAATGGGTGCCGCCGTCACGCTGCGGAATGTTGTTGGTGAAGCACAGGACGCTCTCGTTGAAGCCGTCGTTCCACTGCATCGACACCTCGACACCGATGTTGGTGTTCTGGTCCGACATCTTGTCGCCCTGCGCGTGGAAGATGTTCGGGTGCAGCGCCGTCTTGCCCTTGTTGATGAACTCGACGAAGCCGCGCACGCCGCCCGCGAAGGCGAAGTTGTCTTCCTTGTTGTTGCGCTCGTCGACCAGGCGGATCTTCACGCCATTGTTCAGGAACGAGAGCTCGCGCAGCCGCTTGGCCAGGATGTCGTAATGGAACTCGGAGTTCTGCGTGAAGATCTCCGTGTCCGGCAGGAAGTGCACTTCCGTGCCGCGCTTGTCGGTCTCCCCGACGATCTTCATCGGGCTGGTCTCGACACCGTCGCGCAGCTCGATCAGGCGGTCCTGCGGGATGCCCTTCCTGAACTCGAGCTGATGGACCTTGCCCTCGCGGCGCACCGTCAGGCGCAGCGTCTTGGACAGCGCGTTCACGCAGGACACGCCCACGCCGTGCAGCCCGCCCGAGACCTTGTAGCTGTTCTGGTTGAACTTGCCGCCCGCGTGCAGTTCCGTCAGCGCGATCTCGGCCGCCGAGCGCTTGGGCTCGTGCTTGTCGTCCATCTTCACGCCGGTCGGAATGCCCCGGCCGTTGTCGATCACCGAGATCGAGTTGTCCGTGTGGATCGTGATGACGATGTCGTCGCAGTAGCCGGCCAGCGCCTCGTCGATCGAGTTGTCGACCACCTCGAACACCAGGTGGTGCAGGCCCGTGCCGTCCGACGTGTCGCCGATGTACATGCCCGGCCGTTTGCGCACCGCCTCCAGGCCTTCCAGGATCTGGATGCTGGACTCGCCGTACCCCGCGCCGTCGTTCTGCGGCGCGGGAGCCGGGGTGTTCTCGGGAGTGCTGTTATCGGTCATCGGAGGGGTACTCAAGGCCGCCGCGGCGGCCGCTGAAAAAACTGGCTGGAACCCCCGCTTGGCGGGGGCAGGGGGTGCGCAACGTCCCCGCTCCGAGGAGCGAAGGTTGCGCAGCAACCTCAGATCCTCATCGGCATGACGACGTACTTGAAGCCGTTGTGCTCGGGGATGCTGAGCAGCGCGCTCGACGAGCTGTCGTTCAGATCGACGCGCACCATGTCCTGCGACATGTTGGACAGCACGTCCATCAGATACGTCACGTTGAAGCCGGTCTCGATCTGATCGCCGCCGTAGTCGATCTCGAGCTCTTCCTTGGCCTCTTCCTGTTCGGCGTTGCTCGACGCGATCGACAGCAGACCCGGGTCGAAGGACAGCCGCACCGCCTTGAACTTCTCGCTCGTCAGGATCGCGGCGCGCTGCAGCGCGGCCAGCAGCGGCTGGCGGCCCAGGATCACGTGGAAGCGGTGGTTCTTCGGGATGACGCGGTTGTAGTCGGGGAACTTGCCCTCGACCAGCTTGGTCACGAACTCCATGCCGCTGAAGCTGAACTTGGCCTGGTTGCCGGCGAAGCGCATCTCGATCGGCGCGCTCTCGTCGTCGCCCTTGCCGCCGTCCTTGAGCAGGCGCATCAGCTCCAGCACCGTCTTGCGCGGGAGGATCACCTCCTGCTTGGGCATCTCGGTGTCGGTCTCGGCCTGGGCCAGAGCCAGG
>Ga0102591_1001661_pt1 | contig 28765 bp, 27 predicted proteins | sample AraplaCol_mCL_r2_2_FD_76860 | JGI IMG/M metagenome (GOLD analysis project Ga0102591, IMG submission 76860) | Arabidopsis root microbial communities from North Carolina, USA - plate scrape MF_Col_mCL_r2 (SPADES assembly) (version 2) | ecosystem: Host-associated > Plants > Roots > Endosphere...
AGTTTCATTTTTGTCATGCTTAAGAAATATTGGTGAAGTACAGTTTGCGGCATGACGGCATATAATAAAAACGAAACTTTTTATGCATTAACTTGAAAACTTTTCATACATGCTCGAGATTCGTCACCTGCGCACGCTGTCTGCGCTTCGCTCTTCCGGTAGCCTGGTCAAGGCGGCCCAACTGCTGAACCTGACGCAGTCGGCTTTGTCACATCAGATAAAGTTGCTGGAAGATCGCTACGGTACGCCGCTGTTTGAGCGTAAATCGATACCAATCGGCTTTACGGCAACCGGTGAAAGGCTGCTGAGACTGGCCGATACACTGCTGCCGGAAGTTGAGAAAGCCGAGCGCGACGTGCTGCGCCTGTCGCAAGGCGACACCGGTCAATTGCGCGTCGCGCTTGAATGCCATACATGCTTCGACTGGCTGATGCCGGTGATGGATGCCTTCCGCACGCGCTGGCCGGAAGTGGAAATCGACCTGGTCTCCGGCTTCCACAGCGAACCGGCCGACCTGCTGCGCAATGGCGCCGCCGACCTGGTCATCGGTTCTGACTACAGCGCCGAATACTCGACCTTCCCCTTGTTCCGCTTCGAGATCCTGACCGTGATGGCGCAGAAGCATCGCCTCGCCACGCAACGCCGCCTCTCGGCGCAAGACTTTGAAGGCGAAACCCTGATCACCTACCCGGTACCGGAAACGCGCATTGACCTGATCCGCGAAGTGTTGCGCCCCGCCGGCATTGAGTTCCAGCGCCGCACCGCCGAACTCACGGTCATGATTCTGCAACTGGTTGCAAGCCGGCGCGGTGTGGCGGCATTGCCGAATTGGGCCATCAAGAATTACGTCGACTACGACTACGTCATCGCCCGACCGATTGGCGAGACCGGACTGTGGAGTGACCTCTTTGTTTCAGTGCCGCCAGCCTTGCAGCACAAGGCTTACGTGGCCGACTTCGTCAACGTGATACGCGAGCAGTGCGCTGCCACGCTTGACGGTATCAAGTTATTGTCGTGACATCGTTAAGAGATTTATGCAAAATGAAAGCAGCCTTGATGTTTATCAAACGTTTGTCAGGAATCGCGCACTAACATGAGAAGTCTTGCGGTATCTCAGCCACCGATCAATTGAAGGAGCATGGGCATGTACGCGTTCAACGACGAATTTTCTCGCGCCGCACAAGCGGCTTTTGACGCGCAACTCGCCAGCTTCGCCAGCATTTGTGACTGGCATCGTGATACCGCACTGGCTTCTCTCGCTGCCATGACCGCAGCCTCCAACGAATTCCTCGCCATCCAGCATCCACAAGACCTGCTGCAAATGGCAACCGACCAGGGCAAGCACGCTATTGACCGTGCGCAAGCTTATGGACGTGAGGCAACAGAGGTAGCTTTGAATAAGCCACTGTTCCGGTAGGCCATAGCTGGCCGCACGCATGGCACTTAGCTAGAATGCATTGAAAGATTTTCATACCACTCCCGGAGAAGCAGAATGGATGATGTAGTAATTGTTGCAGCAGGCCGTACCGCCGTTGGCAAGTTCGGCGGTTCCCTGGCCAAGACCCCGGCAGCAGAGCTGGGCGCCCATGTCATCAAGGGCCTGTTGGCCCAGACTGGCATCGACCCGAACCTGGTCAGCGAAGTGATCATGGGCCAGGTGTTGACTGCTGGCGTTGGCCAGAATCCCGCACGCCAGGCCGTGATCAAGTCCGGCCTGCCTAGTGCTATCCCGGGCTATACCATCAACAAGGTGTGCGGCAGCGGCCTGAAAGCCACCCACCTCGCAGCACAAGCCATCAAGTGCGGCGACGCCAACATCATCATCGCCGGCGGCCAGGAAAACATGAGCGCCTCGCCGCACGTGCTGAACGGCTCGCGTGACGGCTTCCGCATGGGCGACGCCAAGATGGTCGACACCATGATCGTGGACGGCCTGTGGGACGTGTACAACCAGTACCACATGGGCATCACCGCCGAGAACGTCGCCAAGAAATACGATATCTCGCGCAGCCAGCAGGATGAATTCGCGCTGCAGTCGCAACTGAAAGCGGAAGCCGCGCAAAAGGCCGGCAAATTCAAGGACGAGATCCTGCCGCTGGAAATCGTGCAGAAGAAGGGCAGCATCTTCTTCGACCAGGACGAATACGTGAAACCGGGTTCGACCCTGGAAGCGCTGTCCGGCCTGCGCCCAGCCTTCGACAAGGCTGGCTCTGTCACCGCCGGCAATGCTTCCGGCATCAACGATGGCGCGGCAGCCGTGATGATGATGTCCGCCAGGCAGGCCAAGGAACTGGGCCTGACCCCGCTGGCACGCATCAAGGCTTATGCCTCGTCCGGCCTGGATCCAGCCTACATGGGCATGGGCCCGGTCCCCGCTTCGCAGCTGTGCCTGAAAAAAGCCGGCTGGTCGCCACAGGACCTGGACTTGATGGAAATCAACGAGGCGTTCGCCGCGCAAGCCTGCGCCGTGAACAAGGAAATGGGCTGGGACACCAGCAAGATCAACGTCAATGGCGGCGCGATTGCAATCGGCCACCCGATCGGCGCTTCCGGCGCCCGCATCCTGGTGACCCTGCTGCATGAAATGGTTCGCCGTGACGCTAAGAAGGGCCTGGCCTCGCTGTGCATCGGCGGTGGCATGGGCGTAGCACTGGCAGTTGAGCGGGAATAAGCTTACGTTTAGATAAATAGGGGAACATTAAATGGCACGAGTTGCATTAGTAACGGGCGGCATGGGTGGTCTGGGCGAAGCGATCTGCATCAAGATGGTCGCACTGGGCTACAAAGTGGTAACCACGTATTCCCCGAGCAATAAGACGCATGAGTCGTGGCTGGCCACGATGAAGGACCAGGGCTATAACTTCACGGCCTATCCTTGCGATGTGTCGGATTACGATTCGGCGCAAACCTGCATCGCAGCGGTCGAGCGCGACATCGGCCCGGTTGACGTGCTGGTGAATAACGCCGGTATCACCCGCGACATGACCTTCAAGAAGATGGACAAGGTCAATTGGGACGCCGTGATGAAGACTAACCTGGACTCCGTGTTCAACATGACCAAGCCGGTAGCGGATGGCATGGTGGACCGTGGCTGGGGCCGCATCATCAACATCTCCTCGGTGAACGGCCAGAAGGGCGCTTTCGGCCAGACCAACTACTCGGCGGCCAAGGCCGGCGTGCACGGCTTCACCAAGGCGCTGGCGCTGGAAGTGGCGCGCAAGGGCGTGACCGTCAACACCATTTCGCCAGGCTACATCGGCACCAAGATGGTGATGGAGATCCCGAAAGACGTGCTGGATTCGAAGATCATCCCGCAAATCCCGATGGCCCGCCTGGGCAAGCCGGAAGAAGTGGCAGGCCTGGTGGCTTACCTGGCTTCCGACGAAGCAGCGTTCCTGACCGGTGCCAATATCGCCATTAACGGCGGCCAGCACATGTCCTGATCGCAGTAAAGAGCAACGCAACACCCAAACGCCGTCCGGCCCTCGCGCCGGTCGGCGTTTGTTCTTCCGGAGGCGCCATGAAGAAAATGCTGCCCTTGCTGCTGCTGGCAGCCTGCAGCCGCGAGATCCCGCAGGACAAACTGCTCGACATCCTGAACCAGCGTGCGCCGCTGGTGGCGCATATCGGTCCCGTCATCAAGGTTGACGTGCTGAGCACAGCCAAGGCCGCCGCCACCGGCCGCAGTTGTGAAGTCCGTCTGATGCATGTGACAGGCAAGAAAGGCTCCACCTACGTCAGCTTCCTGCGCCGCGAAGATTCCACAGGCACTGAATCTGCCCTGACATGGGCCGACAGCCGCCAGGCCGCCAGCGGCAAGATGGGGGAAATGCTTTCAGCACATTGCAACAACAAGTGATTGACGCCGCCCGCCCAGGTCACATATCGTTCTTTCTCAACAATAATTCACTGGGGAGGCAACGATGCACATGATGGGGATGAACATTTTCGCCGTGCTGCTTGCAGCAGTTTCGAGCTTCGCGCTCGGCGGCCTGTGGTACTCGCCGGCCCTGTTCGGCAAGATGTGGAACGATGAAAACGGCGGCGTCAAACCGGACAGCCACCCTGCTCGCGTATTTGGCGTTGCATTTGTCTTCTCCTTGCTCGCAGCCGTGGCCTTTGCACGCTGGGTCGGCCCAGCGCCGACGCTCGACTATGCCATCAAGCACGCCTTGTTGGCCGGCTTTGGCATGGTGGCGGCCTGCTTCGGCATCAACTACCAGTTCGCCAACCGCAGCCTCAAGCTGCTGCTGATCGACGGCGGTTACCACACCGCGCAGTTCCTCGTTTTCGGCCTGATCCTCGGCCTTTGGCATTAATGACCAGGCCTTACGAATGGCGACCGATCCCGCATCATTTGGATATCGTTTGTCCCGCGTGCAGGCAGTGTGCTGAGTTTGAGTTTGCGGAAACCGTCAAAATCAAGCTGAAATCGGACGTGGAGTTTTTCCAGAAGAGCAGCTTGTTCGAGTACCAGCAGTTCCAGGACTCATGCGGTCACATGTGGCATGCGGCGCTTTATTACCAGGGGCTACATGGGCGCCCCCAGAAGGCGCTTAGCGAACTCCCCGATGGTTATTCCGCAGAGGATTGGGACCACTCGAGGTATCTCCGGAATCGTAGCGGCTGGCCGGTTGGCTCGATTCGATGCGGCTCCTGCCATTTGCGGCGCAAGCATGTGTTGAACTGGCCCACGGATGCCTATTTTTCAATCGCGTACCGCAATCATGTGCTCTGGGCGTTTCATCGCGAATCCGCCATTGATATGTTGCAGTACTTGCTGTCCAAGGATCGAAATCGGTCGCGGTATCGTTGGGGGTATTTCATGCTCTACGTACCAACCGTATTCAAGACAGGTAAAGCTAGAGAGACCGTTACAAAGCAACTGAAAACCCTGCTCCTTTTGCCGTAACCGGAAAGTCCAGAATGCATTTGTTATACCCTTCTGACCCATTCAATAAATCCACCGTAGACGAAGAGTACGCGGAAGAGTTTGCTGCTGTCCTTGAGGCGGGCCTCGCTTACTCGCTGTTCTCATTTGAAGATTTTGAGGGCAATCAATTCCGCGCCAAGCCGACGCTCCCAGTCGGGGTAGAGGTAGTCTATCGGGGATGGATGATGACACCCGGGCAATATGCTCGTCTGGCTGATGGCGTTGCCGCGAATGGGGCGCAGATGATGACCAGTGCCACCGAATACCGGCGGTGCCATTATCTGCCAGAGTGGTATTCACTTTGCGAAGCGTGGACGCCCGAAACTATCGTCGTTGAACGAGGCGCAGATTTTGTGAATCTTGTGAGGGGAAAGAATTGGCCGGCCTATTTCGTCAAGGATTTCGTCAAATCGTTAACCACACAGCGCGGATCCGTCTCGCAAACGCCTGAAGGGATCGCTGAAGTGGTCGCCCTGATTGAGCAATATAGGGGTTCGGTGGAGGGCGGCATATGCATTCGAAAATTTGAGGAGCTACGTCCTGAAACCGAAGAGCGATACTTCGTACTCCATCGGAAGGCGTTCTCCAGGGATGGAAGTGTTCCAGCGCTCGTTGCCGAAGTGGCAGCGCGTATTTCAAGCCCCTTCTTTTCGGTTGACACCATCGTTGATGCGTCCGGGCGATTGAGGTTGATTGAACTGGGCGACGGACAGGTCTCCGATAGGAAAAAGTGGACGCCTGCCCAGTTTGCTGCAATGCTTCAGAACCGGCTGTAACATCAACAGCGTATGTCGATTTCACCGCTGGTGATTCGTCGTCACTCCTGAAATGGCAATTTCGCCTCAATACCGGGAGATTCCGATGACCCAAACCATTACTGCATTCGAACGATCGCCAGATGGCGGCATGGGCCTGGCACGCGATACGCGCGTTCGCTGGGCGTTTGAAGAAGTGGGGCAACCTTATGAGGTGCGTCCGGTTTCGTTTGCGGCGATGAAGGAGCCTGCGCACCTTGCCCTGCATCCCTTCGGCCAGATTCCGACTTATGAGGACGGCGACTTGACGCTGTTCGAGTCGGGGGCGATCATTTTCCATATCGCTTCGCACTTTCCGGGCCTGTTGCCGGATGACCCCAATGCCCGGGCACGCGCCATCACGTGGATGTTTGCTGCACTCAACACAGTTGAGCCGCCGATCCTGGAAATTGTTATCGCCAAATTCCAGGAAGGCGACAAGCCTTGGAGCAAAGAGCGCCTGCCCCTGATCATGGATCGGATACGCACTCGGCTGGGCCAACTCTCCGCACGCTTGGGCGATGCAGAATGGCTGGATGGCGAATTCAGTGCGGGCGACCTGGTCATGGTGTCGGTGCTGCTCAGGCTCAAGCCATTGGGTATCCTGAGTGAATTCCCCCGACTGGCCGCATATGTGGCTCGCGGCGAAGCGCGCCCCGCCTACAAGCGAGCCTTTGCCGCGCAGTTGGCGTTTAATACTGCCGAGCCAGCGCCCGGCTGACGATGATTGGATGACTTATGTACGCGCTGCCCGAACTCGATGAACAAATCCTGCAGCCAGGTGTTAAAGGCCTGCCGATTGTGGAGCCGCTGCGCCAGCACATGATCGGCTCCCAGCATTGGAACATCCTGGCGGCGGACACGAGCCTGCCCGTGGCAGTGCTCAAGGCGTCGGCGCTGCAGCATAACCTGGCCTGGATGCGCGGCTTCTGCGAGCGCCATGGGGTGCTGCTGGCGCCGCACGGCAAGACGACCATGAGTCCGCAACTGTTCGCGGCGCAGATCGAGAACGGGGCCTGGGGCATCACGCTGGCCACCATCCCGCAAGTGCAGGTTGCGGCACGCTTCGGCGTGCGGCGCGTAATCCTGGCGAATGAACTGGTGGCGCCCGCGGATATCCGTGCCGTGCTGCACCTGATGCAGGAGGATCACGGCTTCGAATTCTTTGCCCTGGTCGATTCGCTGCAAGGCGTCGAGCGCCTGTCGCGCGCGGTGCAAGACTTCGGCCTGGTGCGACCCTTGCCGCTGCTGGTGGAGCTGGGCATGAAGGGCAAGCGCGCCGGCTGCCGCGATCCGGAAGAAGTGATGGCCGTGGCGCGCGCCATCGCCGCGGCACCGAGCCTGCAACTGGCTGGCATCGAAGGCTACGAAGGCCTGGTGGTCACCGATAACCGCGCGGCGGATGTGGAAGTGGTCAACGGCTTCTTGCAGCGCATGGCGGAAATGCTGAAGGCGGCGGCAGCGGAAGGCTTGTTCGGTGGCGAGCAGGTGATCATTTCCGCCGGCGGCTCGGCCTATTTCGACCGCGTGGCACGCGAATTTGCCGGACTGGCGGTGCAGGGCAGGAAAGTGCTGCCGATCCTGCGCAGCGGGTGCTACCTGACCAATGACCATGGCTACTACGGTGGCTTGACCAGCGAGCTGGCCAGCCGCGAGGGGAAGGCGGCAGGAGAGGGCTTGCGTCCGGCGCTGGAAGTCTGGACCACCGTGTTGTCGCTGCCCGAGCCGAACCTGGCCATCCTGTCCATGGGCAAGCGCGATGCATCGCACGACCTTGGCCTGCCGCGCCCGATCGCCGCGCACAGGCCGGGCGGGGACGCACTGGCACTGCCGGAGGGTGCCGTGATCGACAAGATGAACGACCAGCACGCCTACCTGCGCTGGCCGGAGGGCGTCCAGGCCGGCCTGCAAGTGGGCGATCTGGTGGGCTGCGGCATCTCCCACCCCTGCACCACCTTCGACAAGTGGCCCATGATGCTGGTTGTGGATGACACGTACAACGTCCTGCAGGCCATCAATACCTTCTTCTGAGCGGTTACAATCTTGGCTTCACGCACAGAGGATATCCATGCCCGACGCCTTGCCACACCTGTTCCCGCCGATCCAGCCCCGCAATAGCGGCATGCTGGCAGTCGATGACATCCATACAATTTATTGGGAAGAGGTAGGCAACCCGGACGGCATCCCGGTCGTCTTCTTCCACGGCGGCCCAGGCGCTGGCATGTCGCCGCAGCACCGCCGTTTCTTTAATCCGGAACACTACCGGGTCATCCTGTTCGACCAGCGCGGCGCCGGCAAATCGACCCCGCTGGGCGAGGTGCAGAACAACACCACCCAGCTCCTGATCCAGGACATCGAGCGCCTGCGCACGCTGTTCGGCATCGAAAAATGGCTGGTATTCGGCGGTTCATGGGGCTCCACGCTGGCGCTGGCATACGGCCAGGCCCACCCGGAGCGCTGCCTGGGCTTCGTCCTGCGCGGCATCTTCCTCTGCACCCAGAAGGAAATCGACTGGTTCCTGCAAGGCTCCGAATGGTTCCACCCCGAGGTGTACGATGAATTCGTCGCCCCCATCCCGGCCGGGGAACGCGGCAACCTGCTGCAAGCCTACGTCAAGCGCATCATGGACCCGAACCCGGACGTGCACTGGCCCGCCGTGCGCGCCTGGAGCAAATTCGAAGGCCGCCGCGTCTTCCTGCTGCCGCAGCCGGATGAACCGCCGTCGGACACCCTGGACCTGGGCGTCGGCCGCATGGAATCGCACTATATGGCCAACCTTGGCTTCTTCACCGACGGTCAGCTGCTGTCCAACGTCTCGCGCATCGCCCACCTGCCGGCCGTGATCGTGCAAGGCCGCTATGACGTGATCTGCCCGCCGGTATCGGCCTGGCGCCTACAGCAGGCCTGGGGCGCCAATGCGGTGATGAAAATGATCCCGGACGCCGGCCACGGCGCCATGGAACAGGGCATCAGCCGCGCCCTGGTCAACGCTACCGAACAATTCCGTCAGCAAGGACGCTTCGCATAATGAACCTGCAGCTCGGCGACATCGCCCACATCATCCAGCTGGCAATTGCCCCGGTTTTCATGCTGTCCACGGTTTGTACCAACCTGCTGGTGCTATTGAACCGCCTGGCCCGCATCATCGACCGCTCGCGCGTGCTGGAAGAACGCCTGGACGTGGCCTATAACGACACCTACATCAACGAGCTGGACATCCTGTACCGCCGCTCTCACCTGATCAACGTTGCCATCGCGCTGTGCACGGCCTGCGGCCTGTTCGTCTGCCTGGTGGTGGCCCTGCTGTTCGTTGGTGACGCCACCAACGTCGCGCTGGACAAATACATCGCCGGCCTGTTCATCGCTGCGATGATCTGCCTGATCGGCAACTTCGGCTACCTGCTGCGCGAGATCTTCATTGCCTCGACATTCATGCGTGCCCACCGCCACGTGCGGCACATCGAAAGAAATCCAAACTAAGAATCATCATGCACGATTACAAACGCCCACCTACGCTGCACCGCTACGGCCCGCGCAGCGAACTCGAACAAGCCCTGAAGGACGGCCAGTTCGTGCTGCGCCCTGTGGGCAGCTTCCTGACCCTGAGCTTCTCGCAAGCCTGGAACCGCGACCTGTTCGACCACTTTGGCGCTGACAGCTGCCTGGTGATCCACAACACCGAGGAATTCGGTGAGCGCATCCATCGTGCAGTGCAGCGTACCTTGCCGAATTGGGCCGGCATCGATGGCGCCATCGAATATGGCGGCCGCGCCGCCCTGGGCGCCGCCTTTAGCAAGACGCGTGAAGATGCGATGGAGAAAGAATGGCAATTCGCCTGGCGCTCCATGCAGACCGCATCCACCATGAATCCGGTGGTGATCCGCATCGGCAGCCTTGAGAATTTTGCGGAAGTACGCGACCGCGATCACTACACGGCTTAAGCCGCAGCTTAAGGAACGCTGGGCACTCCGCCCAGGCCGCGCGCCAGCTCCGACTGTTTCGGCAGCGCCGGCTGGCGCTCCAGGTGGGCCAGCACCGCATTCATCATGCGCTCGATATCGCCGCGGATGATGTTGGTACCCAGCAGGCCCGGCACATAGAAGTTCGGCATCAGGCGTCCCGTGTAGACCACGCGGGTGCCGCCGGTTTCCGGAATGGGAATCAATTCCCAGCGCGCCTCGTAATGTTTCATGTCCCCCGAGACCAGGGCGATGTCGATCGACGACATCGGCTGCTCCGTTGCACGCACGACAAGATGGATGGAACGCGACATGAACAGGAAGCGCGCCGTGCCAAATTGCTCAATGATGACTTCGTTGCCATTGCGGGAAAGCACCCGGCACGACGCCATGTCGGGCACGAATTCTTCCATGCGGTCGTAGGTGGTGAGGGTGCGCCAGACCGTTGGCAGGGATGCATGAACGGTGCCGCTGGCGTTCACTTCATAGAGCTGTTGCGCGTCTGCCTTCACCCGGTTGACGGACACTTCCAGCTTGGGAACTTCCAACCGGGCCGCCTGGCCCGCGCCAAAGGCAGGCGCGGTAAAACCGAGGAACAGTACTAATAACAGTCGCTTCATGCTACCAGCGTAAGGGAACTGGTGGCAGAATACAAGCGCCGCGCGCTTCCATCGTTAGACAGCGCACTGAACTCCCGCCTTCCCGCTATGACCACGAATTTCCCGCATCTCCTTTCGCCCCTCGACCTGGGTTTTACCACCTTGCGCAACCGCGTCATCATGGGTTCCATGCACACGGGGCTGGAGGACCGCTTCTTCAATTATGACAAGCTGGCCGCCTTCTACCGCGAGCGCGCCAGGGGCGGCGTGGGCATGATCGTCACCGGCGGCATCTCGCCGAACCGCCAGGGCTGGCTGCTGCCTTTCGGCGGCACCATGAACTTTATTGGCGATGTGTTCAACCACCGCAAGCTGACCAGCGCCGTGCACGAGGAGGGCGGCAAGATCCTGATGCAGATCCTGCATGCAGGGCGCTACGGCTACCAGCCGTTCGCCGTGTCAGCCTCCGACAAGAAATCGCCGATCTCGCCCTTCAAGCCGAAGGCGCTGACAGAGAGCGGCATCGAGTCGACCATCAAGGCCTACGTGCGCGCTGCGAAGCTGGCGCAGAAGGCCGGCTACGACGGCGTCGAGGTGATGGGCAGCGAAGGCTACCTGCTGAACCAGTTCCTGTGCGCCCGCACCAACCTGCGCACCGATCGCTGGGGCGGCAGCATCGAAAACCGCATGCGCCTGCCGGTGGAGATCGTGCGCCGCATGCGCGATGCAGTCGGCCGCGACTTCATCATCATGTACCGGCACTCCCTGCTGGACCTGGTGGACGGCGGCAATACCTGGGAAGAGGTGGTGACGGTTGCCAAGGCCCTGCAGCATGCCGGCGCCACCATCCTAAATACCGGCATCGGCTGGCACGAAGCCCGCGTACCGACCATCGTTACCTCGGTGCCGCGCGCCGCCTTTGCCGAAGTGGCGGGCCGCCTGCGCAAGGAGGTGACCATTCCGGTGGTGGCCTCGAACCGCATCAATATGCCGGCGGAGGCGGAAGACATCATCCTGCGCGGTGATGCCGACATGGTATCGATGGCGCGTCCATTCCTGGCCGACGCCGAGTTCGTCAACAAGGCGGCTGCCGGGCGCGCCGACGAAATCAATACTTGCATTGGATGCAACCAGGCCTGCCTGGATCACACTTTCCAGAACAAGCGCGCCAGCTGCCTGGTGAACCCGCGTGCCTGCCATGAGACGGAACTGGTGTACAAGCCCGCTGCGGCACGCCGCAAGGTCGCGGTGGTCGGTGCCGGCCCAGCCGGCCTGTCGGCAGCGACGGTGGCGGCTGAATGCGGCCACGATGTCACCTTGTTCGACTCCGGCGACCGCATTGGCGGCCAGTTCAATATTGCCAAGCAGATCCCGGGCAAGGAAGAATTCAACGAAACCCTGCGCTACTTTGGCCGCAAGATCGAGCTGACCGGCGTCAAGCTGCAGCTCAATCATCGCGTCACGCGCGAAGAACTGCTGGCGGGCGGCTATGACGACGTGATCGTCGCCACCGGCATCCGCGTGCGCAAGCCGAAGATCGACGGCATCGACCATCCGAAAGTGCTGTCCTACCTCGACGTGCTGCGCGACAAGAAGCCGGTCGGCAAGCGCGTCGCCATTATCGGCGCGGGCGGCATCGGCTTCGACGTCGGCGAATACCTGTTGCACAACCCCGAGCATTCGCTGCCGCTGGCGAAAGAGCACTGGACGGCCGAATGGGGCGTCGACCTGCACGCCAAGACGGGCGGCGGCCTGGTGCCGGCCAAGGCGGCGGAGCCGGTGCGCCAGCTCTACCTCCTGCAGCGCAAAACCAGCAAGCTGGGCGCCGGCCTTGGCAAGACTTCGGGCTGGGTGCACCGTGCCGTGCTGGCGCGCAATGGCGTAGTGATGATTCCCGGCGTGCAGTACAAGCGGATCGACGACCATGGCCTGCACATTCAGGTTGGCGAAGAAGAACGCCTGCTGGCAGTGGATAACGTGGTGATCTGCGCCGGCCAGGAAAGCCTGACCGAACTGATGCCGCCGGAAGGCGAAGCCGCGGCAGCGGGCACTCCGCGTTTCCACAAGATCGGCGGCGCCGCCCTGGCAGCTGAACTGGATGCCAAGCGCGCCATCAAGGAAGGCGCGGAGCTGGCGGCGCGCCTGTAAGCACGCTAGGCGTGCGTCTTGCCGATTTCGCTGGCGACGTGCGCCGCCATCGATTTGGCCAGCTCCTGCTCGCCGATGAAGATGACGCCGGCACGCTCGCTGCGCAATAGTGCCGCTTCTTCCTCGCTGTGCGTGCGCACAGCGATCCTGATATCCGGATTCAGCGCGCGCGCCGTTTCGATCATTGCGCGCACGTGGAAGGTGTCCGGAGTTGCCACTACCAGCATGCGCGCCTTGTGGATATGGGCCTGGATCAGCACCGCCGGTTCGCCGGCATTGCCCGCCACGGCGGCGATGCCTTGCTGGCGCAACTGGTCGACCAGCTCGCGATTCTGCTCCGCCACCACGTAGTGGATGCCCTGGGCCGCCAGCGATTCAGCGATATTCCGCCCCACGCGGCCATAGCCGACCAGCACTACCTGTCCTTCCAGCTTGGACTGCGCGGTCGTCATCGGCAATTCCGCCAGCGGGTCGGCAGTGCGCGCATACTGCGCCGCCAGCACCTTGTTCTTGCCCAGCATGCGTTCCAGCGGGCCTGCCAGCAGGAACATCAACGGATTCAAGGCGATCGACAGGATGGCGCCGGCCAGGATCAGGCTCTGGCCTTCGTGCGGCAACAACCCAAGTGAGATGCCCAGCGCCGCCAGGATGAAGGAGAACTCGCCAATCTGCGCCAGGCTGGCCGACACCATCAGCGCCGTGCTGGCTGGATAGCGCAGCAACACGACCAGCGCAAAGGCTGCAATCGATTTGCCGAACAGGATGATGGCCACCACGGCGAGCACGCGCAGCGGCTGTTCGACCAGGATCATCGGCTCGAACAGCATGCCGACCGAAACGAAGAACAGCACCGCGAACGCGTCGCGCAAGGGCAGGGATTCATGCGCGGCGCGATGGCTCAACTCGGATTCGCGCAGCACCATGCCCGCGAAGAATGCGCCCAGCGCGAAGGAGATGCCGAACAGTACAGTTGCCGCATAAGCGATGCCTACAGCTGCCGCGATCACGCACAGCGTGAACAGCTCGCGCGAATTGGTGCGTGCCACCTGCCAAAGGATCCACGGGAACAGCTTGCGGCCAACCAGCAGCATGAAACCAACAAACAGCGCCACCTGGCCTAGCGTGACTGCCAGCGCCTTTAGCACACCGCCCTCGGCCGCGCCATGGCCATGTGCCGCATCGCCCGCATTGCCGCCCAGGGCGCCTGCCAGCGCGGGCAGCAGGACCAGTACGAGGACCGTCACCAGGTCCTCAACCACCAGCCAGCCGACAGCAATGCGGCCATTGAACGAATCCAGCGTGCCGCGTTCCTCCAGCGCCCGCAGCAGCACCACGGTGCTGGCCACGGACAGCGCCAGGCCGAACACCAGGCCGCCGCCCAGGCTCCAGCCCCAGAAATGCGCCAGCGCCATGCCCATGCCGGTCGCCGCTGCGATCTGCAGGATGGCGCCGGGCAGGGCCACCTTGCGTACCTCCCACAAATCGTCGAGCGAGAAATGCAGGCCGACGCCGAACATCATCAGCATTACGCCGATTTCAGCCAGCTGGCCGGCGAGCGCGCTGTCAGCGACAAAGCCGGGGGTAGCAGGACCAATCAGGATGCCGGCTGCGAGGTAGCCGACCAGGGCGGGAAGTTTGAGGCGGGTGGCGATAAAGCCGAACACGAGGCCGAAGCCTAGGGCTGCGGCAATTGTGGTAATCAGGCTGACGTCATGGGGCATGCGGGACTCCTTTCGCAAGGAGTATAACCGCATGCCCGCTGCGATTTATGCCTTGCGGACGACGACGGAGCCGATCGAGTAGCCGGCGCCGAAGCTGCAGATCACGCCGTAGGCGCCGGACGGCAGGTCGTCCTGGTGCTTGTGGAAGGCGATGATGGAGCCGGCCGAGGAGGTGTTGGCGTAGGTGTCCAGGATCACCGGCGCTTCCAGCGGCTCGGCGTCGCGGCCGAGGATGGTGCGGGAGATCAGCTGGTTCATGCTCAGGTTGGCCTGGTGCAGCCAGAAGCGGCTCATCTGCTCAACCTTCAGGCCGGCGCGGTCGATCGAATCCTTGATCATTTGCGCTGCCATCGGGCACACGTCCTTGAATACCTTGCGGCCCTGTTGCTTGAACAGCTTGTCCGGCGCGCCGATGCCGCTTTCGTCGAAGCGGTTCATGAAGCCGAAGTTGTTGCGGATGTTGTTGGAGAAGCTGGTCTTCAGTTTGGTGTCCAGGATGTCCCACTGGTGCTTCGATACGGCGCTTTCCTTGGCTTCCACGATGATCGCGGTGCAGGCGTCGCCGAAGATGAAGTGGCTGTCGCGGTCGCGGTAGTCGAGGTGGCCGGAGGTGATTTCCGGGTTCAGGATCAGCACGGCGCGTGCCTGGCCGCTCTGCACCGCGCCCACGGCGGTCTGGATGCCGAAGGTGGCCGAGGAACAGGCGACGTTCATGTCGAAGCCGAAGCCGTCGATGCCCAGCGCCTGCTGCACTTCCACTGCCATCGCCGGGTAGGCGCGCTGCATGTTGGAGCAGGCCACCAGCACCATGTCGATGTCGGCCGGGGTGCGGCCGGCGCGGTCCATTGCCTGGCGGGCGGCCGCCACGCAGATCTCGGCCTGCAGCGACAGTTCTTCGTTGCTGCGCTCAGGGATGCGCGGGGTCATGCGTTTCGGGTCCAGGATGCCGGTCTTTTCCATCACGTAGCGCGATTTGATCCCGGATGCCTTTTCGATGAAGGCGGCGCTGGATGGCTCCAGGGCGGTCACGGTGCCGGCCGCGATGGCGGCGGCGTTTTCCGCGTTGAACAGTTCGACGTAGGCGTTGAAGGCGGTGACCAGTTCTTCATTACTGATCGAGTTCGCTGGGGTAAAGAGGCCGGTTCCGCTGATGACGGCTTGTTTCATGATCAATATTTCTTTCTTAGAATGGGTCAGGCGACCGGTAAGATGGCCGATTTTACCGCATCTGCAACGAAAAACGGCGTCCCTGGGGACGCCGCCTTGATCTTGGCCAGCTTTATTTCTTGGGTGGCGGGTCCAGCTTGACCAGCTTGGAATCGGCCTTGGCCAGCTGCACTGGAACGCCTTGCAGGTGGTTGAGCGCCTGCTTGAGCTGGAAATCGTCGCCGCTGCCGTATTCCAGCGGCTTGCGCTTTTTCTCGGCCGCCAGGATGCGCATCTGCTCTTCCAGTTCGTCGCGCGGGGCCTTGCCGGCTTCCTGATCGCGGTCGTTGCTCAGATGCTTGGCCAGGTCGGCTTCACGCATGCGCAGGCTGTTCAGGCCGTCGCCGTCCTCGTTCTCGTCCACCGCCAGGTCAGGCGAGATGCCCTTGGCCTGGATCGAGCGGCCGTGCGGCGTGTAGTAGCGCGCGGTGGTCAGCTTGACGGCGGTATCTGCGGTCAGCTGGCGAATGGTCTGCACCGAGCCTTTGCCGAAGGTTTGCGAGCCGATGATGGTGGCGCGCTTGTAATCCTGCAGCGCGCCGGCCACGATTTCGGAGGCGGAGGCCGAGCCGGTATTCACCAGCACGGCCATCGGGATGTGCTTGACCGCTTCCGGCAGCTTGGCCAGCGGGTCGCCATCACCGCGCAGCGAGTAGTATTCGGCGCGGCCGTAGAAAATCTGTTTCGAATCGGGGAGCTGGCCGTTGGTCGAGACGATCGGGGTGTCCTTCGGCAGGAAAGCTGCCGCCACGCCGATTGCGCCTTGCAGCACGCCGCCCGGGTCGTTGCGCAGGTCCAGCACCAGGCCTTTCAGGTGCGGGTCCTGGCGATACAGCTCGGTAATCTTGGCGGCCAGGTCGTCCACCGTCGGTTCCTGGAATTGCGAGATGCGCACCCAGGCATAGCCCGGCGAGACCATCTTGGCCTTCACGCTCTTCTGGTGGATTTCTTCGCGGTTGAGGGTGAACTCCAGCGGTTGCGGCTCATCCTTGCGCATGATGGTCAGCATCACCTTGGTGCCCGGTTCGCCGCGCATTTTCTTGACCGACTCGTCCAGGCTCAGGCCTTTCAGCGAAGTCGTATCGAGGCGGGTAATCATGTCGCCCGGCTTGATGCCGGCGCGGTAGGCTGGCGAATCCTCGATCGGCGCCACGATCTTGATATAGCCTTCGTCGCTCTGGGCGATTTCGATGCCGAGGCCAACGAACTTGCCCTGCGAGCCTTCACGCAGTTCGGCATAGGCTTTCTTGTCCAGGTAGGCGGAATGGGGGTCGAGCGAGGCGACCATGCCGGAGATGGCTTCGGTCAGCAGCTTTTTGTCTTCGACCGCTTCCACATAATCGGACTTGATCAGGCCGTACACATCGGCGAGCTGCTTGAGCTCTTCCAGCGGCAAGCCCGGGTCGGCCTGCTTTTGTGCCATCGCGGAAAACTGCAGGGATACCGCTACCCCCGCGACTACGCCAAGGCCGATCAGGCCAGCGTTCTTGAGTTTCTTGCCCATGTGTCACCTGTTCCAAATACAGCGGTTAACTCGTCCGCCATTGGAATTCAGTATAAACCTGATTTCCAGCAATCGTAGCTGCCAGCATGGAATAAAACCTTTTAAAAGCCACGATAAATTCATAACTTTGTAGGTGTTTGCCAATGTGTTTACCAGAGTAAGTATTTGTAAGAAAGGCAGATCGGCCGGCATCCCGGGCCTACACTGGGTTCGCTATTTCTCTCTACCCGAAGTGGTTTCGGCCCGCGGCACTCCCGCGGGCATCTTTTTTTCCGGAGCAATCATATGAAACTGATACGCACTGCCCGTGCAGCCTGGCTGGTATTGGCCATGGCCGTCGCCCCGGCCTTTGCCGTGCCGGTCATGGACATGCGCGCCGAAGACCTGGTGCCCATGGCCTCCGAATTCCGCAAGTCGCTCAACCTGAATGCCAACCAGCAAACCCTGTGGGCCAAGGTCGAGAGCCAGAGCAAGGCATTGCTGCGTGAGCGCAAGGCGCGCCGCGAGCGCCTGCAGGAAGCGACCCGCAAGGGCTTGCAGGCCCAGAATGTCGAACTGCGCGACCTGCAGGCTGGGCTGGAAGCGGAGCAAGCCGCCACGGCAGCCGAAGACCGCCAGTTGCGTGAATGGTGGCTGGGCATCAACGATGCACTGGACGATGGCCAGCGCCAGGCAGCGGCAAAGTTTCTCGTTGACCAACTTATCCGCATGGAAGATGGCCCCGGCGGTGGGCGCGGCGAACGGCCCGCGGGCGAGGAGGGCGGCCATCGGGGCGGGCATGGTGGACGCGGCGGGCCGGGCGGCCCAGGCGGTGGAGGCGTCAGCATCGGCGGCGGTTCCGGCCGCGGCATGTAGCAAGTATCGTAAAGTAACAATGGCGGGGGCCCTGTGCCAGCCGCCGGGGTGGGGATTACAATGCCTGCGCGGCGCCAACCGGCCTGCCGCGCGCAACATTGTCCATTCATGAAGAAGTTGATCCCTTTCGCCCTGGTCACCCTGGGAGCGGCCACCGGTGCCGCAGCCCAGCAGGAAACCGTCAAGCCCGCCGATAAAGTCATCCCCCAGGTGACCATCAGCGGCGGCCGCCAGGACGATATGACGGAACGCCGTAATTCCACGGCAGGCAAGCAGGTCTTCGGCCGCGAAGAACTGGACCGCAACGGCGACAGCAATATCGGCGACGTGTTGAAGCGCCTGCCGGGCATCACCCTCGGCGGGCGCGCCGGCCGCGGCGGCGAAGTGCGCATGCGGGGCCTGGGCAGCGGCTACACCCAGGTGCTGGTGAATGGCGAACGGCCGCCGGCCGGCTTTTCGATGGAATCGCTGTCGCCCGACCAGGTCGAACGCATTGAAGTCATGCGCGGCCCGGTGGCGGAACACAGCACCCGCGCCATCGCCGGCACCATCAATATCGTGCTGCGCGACGGCTACCAGATGCGCGACATCCAGGTAAAGGCCAGCGACCGCATCGAGCAGGGCCGCCATTCGCCCGAACTGTCAGTGACTGCGCCTGGCAAATCGGGCGCCTTGAATTACACCTTGTCGGCTTCGGTCAATGTCAACCGCCAGTACGACAGCAGCAGCACCCACAACACGGAAGTTGAAGCGGACGGCGAGCTGGCCAAGGAACAATTCCTGCAAAGCGAAAGCGCCGGCAGCAACAAGGGCCTGCACCTGACGCCGCGCTTCTCCTACAAGTTCGAGAATGGCGACACGCTGAATTTCCAGACCTTCCTGATGCACCAGAAGTCGCGCAGCGCCGCGCAGACCAACCTGTCGCAACCGGTTGGCAGTCAGCCGCCGGAGTACAACCTGGCGCAGCAAACCAGCGATGGCGACGTCACCTTCCTGCGCGGCTTCGGCAACTGGGTGCACCGCCTGCAGGGCGCCAGCAAGCTCGATGTGAAGTTCGGCTTCGGCCTTGGCAAGCGTGACAGCGATTCGCTGCGCTACCAGTACGACACGCAAGGCACGCTGCTGGACCGCTTCACCGACACCGATAAAACGAAGGACAAGAGCCTGAACACCGGCGGCAAGTACACCGCCCCGATCGGCGTCGGCCATCTGCTGGCTGCCGGCTGGGACCTGGAGGCCAGCCACCGCGAGCAGGTGCGGGTCTCACTGGACAAGAACGGCAACGCGCAATTCGCCGACTCCGGCGACAACCTGACCGCCGATACCCGCCGCGCCGCCTTGTTCGCGCAGGACGAATGGGACATCACGCCGCAATGGTCGGCCTACGTCGGCGCGCGCTGGGAAGGCATCCGTACTACCTCGGACCGCAGCAGCGGCACCATCGGCAATACCAGCAAGGTCTTCAGCCCGCTGCTGCACGCGGTGTGGAAAATTCCCGGCTACGAAAAAGACCAGGTGCGCGCCAGCCTGACCAAGAGCTACAAGTCGCCCAATGTGCAGGACCTGATCGCTGCGCCGTTCCTGTCGCGCCTTAACAGTGCCACCAGCCCTGACCGCACCGGCAACCCGAACCTGAAGCCGGAACTGGCCACCGGCCTCGATCTCGCGTATGAGCACTACCTTGGCCGCAGTGGCATCGTCAGCGTCAGTGGTTTCGTACGCAATATCGACAACTTGATTCGCCGCGAGCTCACGCTGCAGCAAACCGAGCTTGGCCCGCGCTGGGTTTCTTCGCCGGCGAATATCGGCAATGCCCGCGCCAGCGGCATCGAACTGGAAGCCAAGTTCTCGCTGTCCGAGCTGATGGAAAACGCACCGCAGATTGATTTCCGCAGCAATTACAGCCACTTCTGGTCGAAGGTCGACGGTATCCCGGGACCGGACAACCGCCTTGACCAGCAGGCGAAGCAGACAGCCAACCTGGGCATGGACTACCGACTGAAAGACATTCCGCTCACGCTTGGCACGAGCTACAACTGGACGCCGGCCATCCGCACCCGGACCAGCGACAAGCAAGTAGTGGAAACCAGCCGCAAACGCGTGCTGGACGTGTATGCGTTGTGGCGTTTCGACGGCCGCACGCAAATCCGAATCAGCGCCAACAACCTCTTGGCGGATGATGCAACCGGGTACAACCTGGTCAACGCAAATGGGCTCGCCGTACAAGGAGCCACGCTGAACCCCACATACACCCAGTGGAGCGTTCGACTTGAAACCAAATTCTAAAGGGACAAAGAGAGTGAAACGACATATCCTGAGCACCATCACCCTGAGCCTGATGGCGGCATTCGCCCACGCAGGCGGTCACGAAGGCCACGAGCATACTTCGGCACCGACTTCCGGCATCGACACGCAGTACATCGACAAGAACGTGCGCGCCCAGGACGACTTCTTCGAACATCTGAACGGCGGCTGGCTGAAGGCCACCGAGATCCCGGCCGACAAGTCGAGCTGGGGCTCCTTCGCCAAGCTGCGCGACGACACCCTGTTCCAACTGCGCGACCTGATCCAGGGCCTGCAGGGCCAGAAAGGCCTGAAAGGCGACGACGCCAAGATTGCAGCGCTGTACGCTTCCTACATGGACGAAGCCAAGCTGGAAAAGCTGGGCGCCAAGCCGCTGGCCGGCGAGCTGTCCAAGATCCGCGGCCTGAAAGACAAGAAAGGCATCCCCGCGCTGATCGCCCACTTCAACAAGTCCGGCGTGCCGGCGCCATACGGCGTGTTCGTCAGCCAGGATGCGCGCAACTCGACCCAGTACGCCGCCCACATGGGCCAGTCCGGCCTGGGCCTGCCAGACCGCGAGTACTACCTGAAGAAAGACGACGCCAAGATGGCGGACGCGCTGGCCAAGTACGAACTGCATGTGGCCAAGATCCTTGGCCTGGCCGGCAACAAGGATGGCGCTGAAAAAGCCAAGGCCATCGTGGCGTTGGAAACCGAACTGGCGAAAGCGCAATGGTCGCGCGTCGACAATCGCGATCCGGTCAAGCGCTACAACAAGATGGAAATCAGCAAGCTGGCCGAAATCGCACCAGGCTACGACTGGAAGGCATCCCTGGGTGCTACCGGCATCGCCGCCAAGACCGACACCGTGATCGTGGCACAGCCAAGCTACATGACCGAATTCGCCAAGCTGGTTGAGAGCACCCCGCTGGAAACCTGGAAGGCCTACTTCGAATGGCACCTGCTGCGCGACGCTTCGCCATACCTGTCGAAGGACTTCGACCAGGCCAACTTCGCCTTCTACGGCACCGTGCTGACCGGCGTGACCGAGCAGCAGCCACGCTGGAAGCGCGGCGTCGGCGTGGTGGAAGCTTCGATCGGCGAAGGCATGGGCAAGCTGTACGTGGCCAAGTACTTCCCTGCCGAACGCAAGGCGCGCATGGAAGAACTGGTGAAGAACCTGCTGGTGGCTTACAAGCAGAGCATCGACAGCATCGACTGGATGGGCCCTGAGACCAAGAAGCAGGCGCAGGAAAAGCTGTCCAAGTTCACCCCGAAAATCGGCTACCCGAACAAATGGCGTGATTACAGCAAGCTGCAGTTCAAGGAGGGCGACCTGTTCGGCAACCTGGGCCGCGCTGCCGAATTCGCCTACAACCGCAACCTGGAAAAGCTGGGCAAGCCGATCGACAAGGAAGAATGGGGCATGACCCCGCAGACGATCAATGCCTACTATCGTCCAACCGCCAACGAGATCGTGTTCCCGGCCGCCATCCTGCAGCCGCCGTTCTTCGACATGAAGGCTGACGACGCGGTCAACTACGGCGCCATCGGCGCTGTGATCGGCCACGAAATCTCGCACGGCTTCGACGATTCCGGCTCGCAGTACGACGGCGACGGCAACTTGCGCGACTGGTGGACTGCCGAAGACCGTGCAGCGTTCAAGGTCAAGGCCGATGCCATGGTCAAGCAGTACAGCTCCTACGAGCCGGTGCCTGGCTATAACATCAACGGCAAGCTGACCCTGGGTGAGAACATCGCCGACAACTCGGGCCTGGCGATTGCCTACAAGGCGTACAAGATCTCCCTGGGCGGCAAGCCTTCGCCGGTGATCGACGGCTTGAGCGGCGAGCAGCGCGTGTTCATGGGCTTCGGCCAGGTATGGCGCACCAAGATGCGCGAGCAGCAAGCGATCGTGCAGATCAAGACTGACCCGCACTCCGCTGGCCGCTTCCGCGCCAACGGCACCGTGGTCAACCAGCCAGCCTTCTACGAAGCCTTCGGCGTGAAGGAAGGCGACAAGATGTACGTCAAGCCGGAAGACCGCATCATCATCTGGTGATCATTGTTTTGCTAAAAAGCCACGCAGCCGCGTGGCTTTTCTTTCAACGTTTCACCCCGGCGTGCTAGAGTCGCGCGATACCGTCATATCTACCTAGGAGGGTAACCTTGAAACGCAAGATCCTGAGCGCCGTCATCATCGGCCTCTTCGCTGCAAACGCCGCTATCGCGGCCGGCAAGCCTGCACAGAAATCCGGCATCGAAGCCGCCAACATGGACAAAGCCGTCCGTGCCCAGGACGACTTCTACCAGCACCAGAACGGCACCTGGCTGAAGAACACCGAAATCCCGGCCGAGCGCTCCACCTGGGGCACCTTCGTCCAGCTGTCCGATACGGTCCAGGCGCAACTGCGCACCCTGATCGAAGAAGCCGCTGCCAAAGGCGGCAATGCCGACGCCAAGCGCGTAGGCGACATGTACGCCGCCATGATGGACGAAGCCCGCGCCGAGCAACTGGGCCTGACCCCGCTGGCTGGCGAACGCGCCCGCATCGCAGCCCTGAACGACAAGAAACAACTGGCCGCCCAGTTCGCGCACTTCTCGCGCATGGGCGTGAGCAGCCCGTTCGACGTCGGCATCCACCAGGACAACAAGGATTCGACCCGCTACGTGGCCGACCTGTCCCAGTCCGGCCTGTCGATGCCTGACCGCGACTACTACCTGAAAAAAGACGACGCCAAGCTGGCCGACACCCTGGCCAAATTCGAAACCCACGTTGCCAAGATGATGGCGCTGGCCGGCGACAAGAACGCCGCCGCCACCGCAAAAGCCGTGGTCAACGTCGAAACCCGCATCGCGCAGATCCAGTGGACCAAGGTCGAGCTGCGCGACCCGGTCAAGGCTTACAACAAATACGAAATCGCCAAGCTGAAAGAACTGATGCCCGGCTTCGACTTCGACACCTGGTTCGAAGGCGTGCATATCAACGGCAAGGTGAAAGACGTCATCGTCAGCCAGCCAACTTACCTGCAGGCGCTGGACAAAGTGATCGCCGAAGTGCCGATGGAAGACTGGAAGGCCTATATGGACTACCGCTTGCTGGCAACCTTCTCGCCGGAGCTGTCCAAGGCCTTCGTTGACGAAAACTTCTCGTTCTATGGCACCACCCTGAGCGGCGCCACCGAACTGCGTCCACGCTGGAAGCGCGCCGTGTCCCTGACCGAAGGCTCGATGGGTGAAGCGGTAGGCAAGCTGTACGTCGCCAAGCACTTCCCGCCGGAAGCCAAGGCCCGCATGGAACAGCTGGTGAAGAACCTGCTGCTGGCCTTCAAGCAAAGCATCGACACCCTGGAATGGATGGGCCCTGCAACCCGCAAGGAAGCCCACGCCAAGCTGGCCAAGTTCACCACCAAGATCGGCTACCCGAACAAGTGGCGCGATTACAGCGCGCTGGAAATCAAGCGCGACGACCTGGTAGGCAACGTGATCCGCTCCAGCCAGTTCGAACACGAACGCAATGTGAACAAGCTGGGCAAGCCTATCGACCGCGACGAATGGCTGATGCCACCGCAGCAGATCAACGCCTACTACAACCCGGAGATGAACGAGATCGTGTTCCCGGCCGCCATCCTGCAGCCGCCGTTCTTCGACATGAAGGCTGACGACGCGGTCAACTACGGCGGCATCGGCGCCGTGATCGGCCACGAAATCTCGCACGGCTTCGACGACCAGGGCTCGCAGTTCGACGGCGACGGCAATCTGCGCAACTGGTGGACCGAAGAAGACGGCAAGCGCTTCAAGGAACGCACCGGCATCCTGGTCAAGCAATACGGCGAATTCGAAGCGCTGCCAGGCTACAAGGTCAATGGCGAGCTGACGCTGGGCGAAAACATCGGCGACAATTCCGGCCTGGCCGTGGCCTACAAGGCCTACAAGCTGTCGCTGAAGGGCAAGAAAGCGCCTGTGATCGACGGCTTCAGCGGCGACCAGCGCTTCTACATGGGCTGGGCGCAGGTATGGCGCACCAAGTACCGCGATGCTGCGCTGATTTCGCGTATCAAAGCCGACCCACACTCGCCAGGCCCATTCCGCACCAACGGCACCCTGCGTAACCAGCCGGGCTTCTACGAAGCCTTCGGCCTGAAGGACGGCGACAAGCTGTACCTCGCGCCAAAAGACCGCGCGATCATCTGGTAAACCGGCACTGCAGTGTCTGACCCGCGGGGTCAGACACTGGCCCCGCAACCGCCGCGTATCGGGTGTCAGACCCTGCGGGTCTGACACCGGTTTACCGGTTCCAATGGACCCCCAAATGAAAAAACACCTTCTCGCCGCCGCCGCTGCAGCGCTGTTGGCAACAATGGCCAGCGCCTCCGACAAATCCGGCATCGAACTCCAATACGTCGACCCCGCCATCCGCGCCCAGGACGACTTCTTCAAGCACCTGAATGGCAAATGGCTGGCTACCGCCGAAATCCCCGCCGAAATGTCCAGCTGGGGCGTATTCGAAAAACTGTTCGAAGACATCCAGCCGCAACTGCGCAAGATCATTGAAGACAGCGCCCAAAGCGCCGACACCGCCGACAAGAAACGCATCGGCGACTTTTACGCCGCCTTCATGGACGAAGCACGCCTCGAGCAACTGGGCGTCACGCCGATCCAGCCCGAACTGGCCCGCATCGCCGCCCTGACCGACAAGAAGCAACTGCCAGCCCTGTTCGCGTACCACAACCGCCACAACTTCGCGGCGCCGATGGACATGGGCATCCACCAGGACAACAAGGACTCCACCAAATACGTGGTGGACTTCGTGCAGTCCGGCCTCGGCATGCCAGACCGCGACTACTACCTGAAAAAAGACGACGCCAAGATGGCCGAGACGCTGGCCAAATACCAGGCCACCGTTGAAAAAATGCTGGCGCTGGCCGGCGACAAGAACGCTGCCACCAACGCCCAAGCCATCGTCGCCTTCGAAACCAGGATCGCACAACTGCACTGGACCAAGGTCGAGCTGCGCGACCCGGTCAAGGCCTACAACAAGGTACCGGTCGCCAAGCTGGGCCAACTGATGCCAGGCTATGACTGGAACGCTTACCTCACCGCCCTGGGCATCGCCGGCAAGGTCGACTACGTGATCGTCAGCCAACCAAGCTACCTGAAAGCGCTGGACAAGCTGCTGGCCGAAACCCCGCTCGACACCCTCAAGCCATACTTCGCCTGGAACGTCATCCGCGCCAACGCACCGTTCCTGTCCAAGGACTTCGTTGAAACCAACTTCGAGTTCTACGGCAAGCAACTGGGTGGCGCTACTGAAATGCGTCCACGCTGGAAGCGCGGCGTCTCCGCCACCGAGAACGCGCTGGGCGAAAGCATCGGCAAGGTCTACGTGGAGCAGCACTTCCCAGCCGCCAACAAGGCGCGAATGGAAGAACTGGTGAAGAACCTGCTGGTGGCCTACAAGGACAGCATCGACAAGCTCCCCTGGATGAGCGCCAAGACCAAGAAGGAAGCGCAAACCAAGCTGGCCAAGTTCACGCCAAAAATCGGCTATCCGAACAAATGGCGCGACTACAGCGCGCTGACCATCGACCGTAACGACCTGGTCGGCAACGTCACCCGCGCCACTGAGTTCGCAGTGCAGAAGGAACTGGACAAGCTGGGCAAGCCGATCGACCGCGACGAATGGGGCATGACGCCGCAAACCGTCAACGCCTACTACAATCCCGAGTTGAACGAGATCGTATTCCCGGCCGCCATCCTGCAGCCGCCATTCTTCGACGCCAACGCAGACGACGCGGTCAACTACGGCGCCATCGGCGCCGTGATCGGCCACGAGATTTCGCACGGCTTCGACGACCAAGGCGCGCAATACGATGGCGACGGCAACCTGCGCGACTGGTGGACCAAGCGCGATCACGCCAACTTCAAGGCCAAGACCCAGATGCTGGTCAAGCAGTACGGCGCCTTCAGCCCGGTCAAAGGCTACAAGGTCAATGGCGAGTTGACGCTGGGCGAGAATATCGCCGACAACTCGGGCCTGGCGATCGCATACAAGGCCTACAAGCTGTCGCTGGGCGGCAAGCCCGCGCCGGTGATCGATGGCTTTACCGGCGAGCAGCGCTTCTACCAGGGCTGGGCGCAAGCATGGCGCGCCAAGTCGCGTGAAGCAGCGCTGATCCGCCAGGTCACCACCGACCCCCACTCGCCGGAGGAGTTCCGCGCCAACGGCACCCTGCGCAACCAGCCAGGGTTCTACGACGCGTTCGGAGTGAAGAAAGGCGACAAGATGTACCTCGCGCCGAAAGAGCGTGTGATCATCTGGTAAACCGGTAAGTCGGGGTCCGACCCAAGGCTCAGACCCCAAAGGTCTCAAAGCCGCGGGCCGGGCGCGGATGGTGTCTGACCCTGCGGGTCAGACACCGGTTTACCGGTTCAAAAAGGCAAAAAAAAACCGCTCCAATCGAGCGGTTTTTTTATACGCGGAAGAAAGAGCTCAGCCCTTGCTTGGCTCCGCAGCCGGCGCCTCAGCAGCCGGAGCAGCCTGCTTAACCTCAGGCTCCTTGAACTTGCCACCCGACTTATTCGCCATGAACACCACAGCGCGCGCCACTTCCACGTCATCCAGGTCAGGATTGCCGCCCTTGGCAGGCATTGCACGCAGGCCTTCGATAGCATGCTTCACAACAGTGTCATAACCCTGGGCAATACGAGCACCCCAGGCGCCGCTATCGCCAACCTTAGGAGCACCAGCAGCGCCGGAACCATGGCAAGCCGCGCAGGTCGCGGTGTAAACCGCTTCACCGGTCTGCAGCACCTTAGGAGCATTGACGTCTTTCAGGGTAAAGCCGTTGTCCGCAACAGGCTTCAGACGAGCAGCAACGGCTTCCGCGCTTTGGCTTTCAGAACCCGCACCAGTCAGTTTTTCCTGGGTCACAAACTGCACCAGCAAAACGATGCCAATGATGGTAACAGCGAAGAAACCTACAACGGCAGCGACCAGCTGCTTAGGCGTTCTGATAGCGGATTCGTGGCTCATGATTTCCTTAGGACAGTTTTTCGAAAGCTGCTGGAGGGTTATCTTTTTGGCATTTTTGATGCCGGGCCCTCGTCAAACCTGCGATTATAGACGGAAACCCCTAGCTATGGAATGGATTTCCGGCTATCCTTCGTGTCTCTTCAGCATCAGCAAAGCGGCTGTAGCTCAGTGGATAGAGTATCGGCCTCCGAAGCCGAGGGTCGTGGGTTCGATCCCCGCCAGCCGCGCCACCAAACACAAAATGTATGCGAAATTTTGTGAGGGGAACCATAACTTCGCCGTTTGGCAAAGTTATGCGTCCAATCTACTTGGCGTCGTCCCCGAAAACCTTTCGGTTTGACTCTTCCATCGCTCGCTGACGTTCAGAAAGTATGTGCCAAGATCGAGCGGCCTTTGCATTCCTGCAGTTAATGCCGTCATCGGAGTTTTCCCACTCCTTTTGTTGATTTGGCGAATGGAGGCTGAGCTCCTTGCGTTCGAAAGCCATGCACTTCTCCGTCACTGCTTTTGCCAGTTCGGGATTCTTTGAGAAATATTCTTGGGTTTGAACATCTGAGATTCCCGTTACGCGCTCTTTTTGGCACGCGCTTAATGCGATGACGCAAATTATCGCGAAGCTAACTTTTGGATTCCGCACTCTCCACACCTCCCACTGCTGGATAAAAACACTGACTATACGGCTTGGATGAACTAATGTCACTTATAGTTATCATTGCGTTCCTTATAGTTGGTGGACTGACAATCAACTTAAAACGATGCTTGAGCTTATGGAAAAGCTCAATGAATCATCGTCGCCGCGGGAAATATTCGGGAGAAATTTGCGGATCCTGCGGCGCCTTAAGGATGTTTCGCAGGAGCAGTTAGCGCTGAATGCGAATTTGAGTCGCACCTATGTAAGCGAAGTGGAACGCGGCGCACGCAACGTGTCGATCGATAACATGGCGCTTCTTGCAGATGCGTTAGGCGCACAACTGAAGGACCTATTGGATCCGGAGATGTTCTCTGACATGCAAAGCAAGTTTTGAATGCCATGTGACTGGCGATCCGGTAGAACCTCAGTACTGATGGGCCTCGGTAGAGTGAGGCCAGGATTGAACGAGATATAGACGATGGCCCCGTCCGAAAAACTGGTGAACAAAGCGTTTTCGAACTCTGGATCAATCAATCATCACTACATCCCGCAGTACTATCTGAAGGGATTTTGCCGTCGTGACGGGACCTTTGACGTCTACGACAAGAAAATCGGCAAGTTCAAAAAAGCTCCGCAGTCTCCGGCGCTAGTTTTTTTCGAACCTCAACGGAACAACATTAAGTACAACGGCCGCAAGACCGATGTCGTAGAGCAGGTATATTCGAGATTTGACGGTCCGTTGTCTGAGCTTTTCGAACTCATTCGACGAGGTTCGACGACTCGCATACTGGACCGAGAAGGTATTCGCTTGCTGAAAGTCCACATGGCGATCCAATTTTGGCGCTTGCCCCGCCTGGACTGGTTTGCTGAGCATTATTTGCGGTCACTCACCCTTGAAGAAGTGCGACATGTGTGCACGATTTCTGTTCCACCGCTGCCGGCGGAGAAGATATACCAACTTCTGCAAGATGATGACGGCTGTTAAGTTGCACTGAAATCTGACCCACTTTCCCCACGAATTTGCATCTGAATCTGACCCACGTTCGTAGCACAATTCCACCTGTCTTACCGGCAGGAGATCGGAGTGATCGACGTG
>Ga0102591_1001667_pt1 | contig 28691 bp, 33 predicted proteins | sample AraplaCol_mCL_r2_2_FD_76860 | JGI IMG/M metagenome (GOLD analysis project Ga0102591, IMG submission 76860) | Arabidopsis root microbial communities from North Carolina, USA - plate scrape MF_Col_mCL_r2 (SPADES assembly) (version 2) | ecosystem: Host-associated > Plants > Roots > Endosphere...
GGCTTCCGAGCCGGTTCGTCGGCCATTCGTTCATCGAATAACTCAGACGCGCTGATGCACTGCTATGCCTAGTCATTCACGCACCTTCGAAACGAGCATCGGTCAAGAACGGACCTGACAATTAGCTGTTTCGAAGGCCCATCGCTGTAAAACCTCGAGCTATAGTTAACCCTCGCTATACACGCGATGGTCGCAAGATTCGTTTGCCAGACGGGATGCCAAATTGAACCTGAAATCGTAAGGCGGCTTTTACCAAAAGGCGGTATCAACGCCGCGCGGTCATCCGCCGTCGCCTGTTCAAAAGGTCTGATATGCCGAAACGTCGCTATCTCGCACTCGTCTCCGACGCCGCCCAAACCTGTGGTGTCGAAGAGTTTGCCCGGCAGACCGCTTTGCGAATCGGCGCGCGCGCCACTCAACATGTTCTTGACAGCGATATCGGGAGGCTTAAATCCGCGCTCGACGATGCGGACGCCGCCATCCTCAATTTTCCTGTGGTGGCCTGGAAGAAAAAGCTAGCAGAGCCAGTCGTCGCGGCATTCGTTTCACGGCTGCAGCGCAAACAGCTTGTCGTGGTACTGCACGAATGGCACGCTCTCGACTGGAAGCGTCGCCTGGTGCTGGTTCCGGTGGTGATGCTCGCAACGCAGATCTTGTTTTCAGCGCCGGAAGTCGCCGCCGAATTTGCCAAGAGCCCTCTGTCCGCCCTCGCAACCAGTCGGCGCGCAGTCACTCCGATCCCGCCAAATCTTGCGCTGCCGACCACGCTCCATGACGGTCCGATCGCCCGCACACTCGAGGCACAGCGCAAGGCCGGGCGGCTGATCCTTGGGCAGTTCGGCTCGATCTATCCCAAGAAGCAGTCAACGGCAGTTCTGGAGATTGCCGCCCGGCTGTTGTCGCTCGGCCACGACGTCGGCGTGGTCTTCGCCGGATCGTTCATCCGCGGCACCGATAATGTGGAGCAAGATTTTCATGCGCTCGCCCACAAGCTCGGCATTTCAGACCGGGTGGTCGTAACAGGTTATGTTGCCGACGCCGAGGAGCTCTTCGGGATCTTCAGACATGTCGACGTATTCTGCTATCTCTTCGCTGAAGGGCTGACGGCGCGCCGGGCAAGCGTGCTCGCGGCAAGCTTCTCGGGAAAGCCCGTCGTCGTCAACGCACCGCGACAGCGAGACGCCCTCGCCCACCATGGCCTGTTTCGCAAGCTGGTCAATGGCAGTGCGATCCGCCTGGTCGACACACGGGCCGACGTAAACATCATGGCCGACGCGGTGCTGGAAGCAAGCCAAAGCCATCTGGCATCGATTGACGCGAAGGCAGAAGTCGATGCCTTGTGGAGTGCCGTCATCCACGCGCTTGATGGCTGATGTGCGCCGTCAGAATCGATGCCGAGACTGCGGAACAATGGCCCACTACGATCGTTCTTTAAGTCAGCGACGGAGGTGTCGCGAGGCTGCTGAAAGGACGTGATCCAAGATGGAAATGACGGAGGGCCGTCAGCTTGCGGAGGAATATCTCCGACTGGGCGGAAAGAGACGCGTCAAGATCGACGACAATCAGCAAACTGTTCGTGCATGGGAGGCAGACCCGCCCGCCGCCGAGCAGTTTTGGCATGATCGTGTCGAAGCTCTGGAAATGCGTCGCCGAAGAGAAGTCGAATTCTTCCTGCCATCGATCAACTCCCCGTAATTGCAGGGGATGAGGAAGGGTTCTTCAATTTCTGACCCGGACATCAGCCCTGGCCAGCCGTTAAGTTGTTGTGCCGCTCATCTATAATTCCCCGATCCTCGATGACCTAGCCAAGGTACCCGCTTGGCTGGTTCAGCGCGCGAGCCATCCGCCATCTACCGGCAGGACTGTTCCATGGACATAATCTGAGGCCGTCGATGCCAGAAATACGGCGGCGCCCCCAAGATCCGCCGGATCTCCCCAGCGTCCGGCGGGGATACGCGAAAGAATGCCGGCGCTGCGCTCACGATCCTCACGAAGGGCCGTGGTATTGTTGGTCACGAAGTAGCCAGGAGCGATGGCATTGACATTGATACCTTTGCCCGCCCATTCGCAGGCCAGTAGACGCGTCAGGCCGGCAAGGCCGCTTTTTGCCGCCGTATAGGATGGAATGCGGATACCACCCTGGAATGAGAGCAGAGAGGCAATATTGATGATCTTGCCGCTGCCTCTCTCGAGCATATGCCGGGCGGCAGCCTGCGACAGGAAAAAGACAGTCTTCAGATTGACGTCCATCACTGCGTCCCAGTCGGCTTCCGTGAAGTCGATAGCATCCGCACGCCTGATGATGCCCGCATTGTTGACCAGAATATCGAGCCTGCCGAACGCCGCGACGGTTTCATCGACGATCGCGTTAACCGGCTCGATCGACCCGAGATCCGCCTTGATGGCGTGAAACCGTACACCCGCACCTTCGACAGCCGCCCGCGTCTCGTCCATCGGCGAGCGACCGACGGCGACAATCGATGCGCCGGCACCGGCCAGCGCCACGGCGATCGCCTGACCGATTCCGGTATTCGCGCCGGTGATAACAGCCACCTGCCCGGAAAGATCGAACATGGTCATGGGAGGCCTCATTTGAGAAATTCGGCACGGTGCGGCGTGAAGGTGTCAATCAGGCGGCCCTTCTCGAGAGCCTTGACCCCATGCACCAGATCGGGGGGAACGATGAAGCTGCCGCCCTGGTGCAAGGTTTCCATCCTGCCGTCGATCGTCACCTGGAAACTGCCCTCAGCCACATAGCTTGCCTGGATGTGGGGATGGGAATGGAGCGCACCGACGGCGTCCTTCTCGAAAACCACCTCGACCATCATCATCTCAGGCAGGTAGGCCATGATGCGACGCCTCACGCCCGGTTCCGGATGGGTCCACTCGGCATGATTGGCCGGCACGAAAAGATCACTCGCTGCCATATTCCCCCTCCTCACCGAAGATCTTCGATGGCGACAAGGTCGACGTCGGTATAGTCGACATTGTCGCCGGCCATGGCCCAGATGAACGTGTAGCTCGATGTACCGACACCGGAATGGATCGACCAACCCGGCGACAGGATTGCCTCCTCGTTCTTGACGATGAGGTGGCGCGTTTCGTTTGGCTCTCCCATCAGATGCACGACGCGGGCCCTTTCCGGCAGATCGAAATAGAGATAGGCCTCCATCCGCCGGTCGTGAACGTGGCAGGGCATGGTGTTCCACACCGAGCCTTCTGCAAGCGTCGTCATGCCAACGACGAGTTGGCAGGTCCTGACACCGTCCGGATGGATGAACTGGAAGATCGAGCGCTCGTTGCTGGTTGCCTGAGCGCCGAGATCGACCCGCTTGGCATCTGAAATGCCGATATGCTTTGCAGGGTGACGAACATGCGCGGGGGCGCTGAGCAGGTAGAATTTTGCCGGTTGTTCGGCCGATACTGACCGGAATGTCACTGAAGCCCCCATGCCGGCATAGACCATGTCGCGGGTACCGGCCTGAAACTCTTCGCCATCGACGACGACGATGCCGGCGCTGCCGATGTTGACAGCGATCAGCTCGCGCCGGGCCAGAAGCGTGTCGGTCCCGGCAGGCTTGATCGTTTCCAGTGCAAGCGGCGCGGAAGTCGGCATTGCACCGCCGACGATCATCCGGTCGTAATTGGTGTAGTGAAGCTGGATGCGGCCAGCCACGAAGAGCGGCGGCAGCAGAAAATTCTCGCGCAGCTCTTCCGTACCGAACCGTGCCGCCGCCTTCGGATCGATCGCATAGCGGTTGGTGTAGTCAGTGTAAGTCACTTTGCCTCCCATGTCTTTCCAAGTCATCATACATATTGATCATACTTGGGCAACCGCAATCGCTTCATTCCGATCAACTGCCGATAGCGTGAGGGAATGTCAAAAGCTTTGAATTATAAGGAATTGACGTCGATCGGCCCGGATTCCGCAATTTTGTATGACAACATCCACAATTGTTGTCTTAATGGAACACTGGCGGTATGCTCGGACACCATTTGCAGAGGCGACAACACCCTTGAACGCAATTCCTCCTCCGGTCGATGGTAGTCCATCACGACGACAGAAGCTCTCTGAACGGATCGCCGACTCCCTCCGCCAGGACTTCCTTGCAGGCCAGATCTCCGTCGGACAGAAGTTGCCGACGGAGGCCCAACTCGCAGAATCCTTCGACGTCAGCAGGACCGTCATTCGCGAAGCGATCGCGGCTCTCTCGGCCGATGGGTTGCTGGAAACGCGACAAGGGGCAGGCATCTTCGTGATTGGTCACCAGTCGTCCACTCCGATCATAAGACAGGATCGATCAAGCAACATATCGCACGCCCTGAACGTGCTTGAAGTTCGCATCGCGCTTGAAGCTGAAGGTGCGGCGCTGGCCGCCACCCGCAGAAACGCCTCGCAGGAGGCGCAGATTCAGGAGAGCTTTTTCGAGTTCGATCGGCTCCTGCAGCTTGGCAAGCCCACCGGCCAGGCCGACTTTGCATTCCACCGATCGATCGCCGAGGCAACCAACAACCCTTTTTATGTTGAAGTCCTCGACGCCCTCGGGGCGCGAACCATCCCTTGTGACGTCACCTCTCCTTACGCCACCGAAGAGGTTCTCTCGGTCAGCTACCAGGCCGGATTGCAGCGGGAACATCTTGCCATCCTCAATGCAATTTCTGCAGGCGACGCTACCGGTGCGCGCGACGCCATGCGCGCTCATCTGTCTGCAAGCCAGGAGCGATATCGCGAACGCCTGCGGGATCGGCGCACGCGATATCAAAGCATCGTCGAAGCAAGCTAACGGATAACGATGCTCAACGGGCTTGGGATGACGGGCGCCATCATGACCCTCCGACCTCATCCCGCTTGGCTTTCACCTCGTCAGATGTGCCAATCGTTGCTCGCAGTGGCTTCGGTGGCAGCGTGCAATGGGCTGTCCGCGAGGGTATAGGCCCTGATATAGTCGATGTGCATTTCCGATCCGTTCGGCAGACCGTTGGACGGCGCTCCAGCCGTACCGCCGACAGCGAGGTTGACCAGCATGTACATGGGATCGTGCATGTCTTCGGGTGTATCCGTCTGCGCGACTGCGACGTCATCGAAGTACCAGGTGATGTGATCCTCGTCCCAGAGAACGCCGTAGTTGTGGAAGCCTTCAGTACTTGCCACCTTGACTGGAAAGGACGTCATCGTATGTGCGCCGCCATGGTCGCTATGGACTGTGGCATTGACAACGTTCGGCTCCTGACCGCGCATCTCGACGACGTCGAGTTCTGGTGGCCAGGAGCCGTCCTCCGGGAGGAGCCAGAAGGCCGGCCAGACGCCCTGTTCCGTCGGCATATCGGCACGAATTTCGAAATAGCCATAGGTCTGGGCAAAGGACGAATGGGTGTTCAGGAGACCAGATGTGTAGTCGTAGCCGTTGATCTGCGCCTGGATCGCCTGCGAGGCGGGTTCTGCAGAAATCGTCAATACGCCGTTGCTCACAGAGAATGGATTTGCCGCTGCAGTCGGTGCGTAGGACGGGTTGATGTACCACTGCAGCTCGCCGTTCCCGGTCAACGGGCTGCCGCGGTCCGGCGCCCACCAGAACTTGGCATCCCACGTGCCCTGGTCGCCACTGCGCAGGGACAGGCTGTTGAATTCGTCATCGAAGCTAAGCGCGAGCTTCGAGCGGTCGAGCGTCAGCTGAAACTGGCTCGCCTGCAGATCCGACACCTCGGTATTGGCAAAGACGAGGCTCTCACCGCCACCGAGATCCAGCCGCAGATTGGCGCCCTCCTGCGTCGTATGAGCCAGCACCTGCTCGAAAGAAGAAAGCCCATAGCTGTTCAGGCGCACCGTATCGTCGCTGCTGAAATCGACGATCAGATCACTCCCGTGGCCCTTGGTGACGAGGAATGTATCGGCTCCGCCTCCGCCGATCAGCACGTCGTTGCCGGCACCGCCGTCGATCGTCTGGCTTCCCGAGGCTCCGGAGATGATGTTGTCCTGGGCGTTGCCGAAAGCATAGCGCCCGGCGCCCGTCACAGTCAGGTTCTCGAAATTCTCGGGAAGCGTATAGCTCATCCAGGTGTTGATGGTGTCGGTTCCACCGCCGGGCTCTTCCGCAGCACGGTTGATGGCGGAATAAAGATAGTAGATGTCATCGCCGGTTCCGCCGTGCATGGTCACGTTGACGGAACTGTCGCCCCATATGGAGTCGTTGCCGGACGTGCCATTCAGCACAGGGCCGGAACCGGTTGCTGAGAACCATGCGGTCGAGGCGCCACTGTAGAACAGCGGTTGGCCGACAGCATTTTGTATTGATTTTGCCATTATCAACTCCTTCGGGTTTTCGTGCTTCTCATGGTCTTCCTCCTCCGACGGCTGTCGTCATTCCTCCCGAAATGCACGGACCAACTGGTCCGTAAATGGCTTTGCGAGATAACCGAGCGCCGTGCGCTCGCCCGTCTCGATGAAGGCTTCGACGGGCATCCCGGCAACCGGTGCTAGCTTGCCAAGCCTTTGCCATTCGCTCTCGGGCACCGCGACCCGCAGCGTGTAGTAGGATTGGCCGGAATGCGTATCCGTTGTCAGGTCAGCGGAGACAGATGCAACACGTCCCTTCAATTCCGGTGTTGTCCTGTAGCTGAACGCGGAGAACCGCAGGCTGACCTCCTTGCCGACTGCGACCTGGTCGACGTCCTGTGGCGACAATTTCAGCTCAGGCGTGAGCATGTCGTGGTCGGGCACGATCTGCATGACGGCCTCGCCTGGCGTGATGACGGCACCCCGCGCATGGACAGCAAGTTGATGGACGATGCCGTCTTGCGGCGCCCTTATGTCGACGTGTCGTAGCTCGTCCTCTATCGCAACGCGCCGCTCGGCGTATTCGCCACTGTCGCCCTCCGTCTGCCTCAGCTGTTCGGACACCTCGCTTCTGTGATCGTCACCCACCTGGATGATCTGCAACTGCGTTTCGGCGATTTTTCCTTTGATTTCCGCGGTCGAGGCAACGAGGCTGCCGAGTTCTCCCGTCAAATCGGCCGCATCACGTTGCAGGGTGTAGACGCGGGTTGCGGGAATAACTCCCTGCCGAAGCAGCGGCTCCAGGCTTGCAAGCTCCTTGCCAATGATGCCGATGGCGCGACGCTTGCCCTCCTGCTGGGCCGACAGTCCTTCGGCCTGCTGGTCGAGCTGACGGACGCGCTCGCGCAGTTGCGCCGTCCTTCCACTGAGCGATGCGCGACGGTCATCAAACAGGCGCAGCTCGGAGCTCATGAGCGCGGTAGCCTGAGTGGCATCGGCATCTCTGACGACCGCTGGAAAAAGAATGGCGTTCCCGCCGTCACGCTCTGCAGAAAGCCTGGCCGATCGCGCTGCAAGCTCTCGCAGCCGCCGCGATACGATCGCAAGATTCGCTTTCGTCTGGGTGTCGTCGAGATGAACGAGGATTTGGCCAGCCGTGACGCGATCGCCGTTACGGACGAAGACCTGTCCCACAGTGCCGCCCTTCTGGTGCTGCACCGGCTTCACATAGCTGTCGACGACCAGTGTCCCCTGAGCAATCACCGCGCCATTTATACGGATCGCGGAGGCAAGCCCGCCAAGAACCCCGACGAGCAGGGCAGCTGTCGCAAGGGCAAGCAACGTAAGTCGGCGGATCGCTCGTTCCGTCGATGTCACAGCCCCGGTCATGACGACAACTCCCCGCCGGCGCGAAGCAGTCGGACGAAGGAACCGGAGGCAGCGACTGACTTTGGTCCTGTCTTGAGAATATCGTTCTTAGGGCCGAACGCTTTGCCCCTGCCGCCCTCGAGAACCAGCACCTTGTCGACGGCCGAAAGCGCGCTCGCCCGGTGAGCGATGATCAACACCACCCCTTGCCGCGACCGAACGGCCTCGATCGCCTGCGAGAGTGCCAGCTCGCCCTGAACATCGAGATTGGAATTCGGCTCGTCGAGCACAACGAGGAACGGATCCGCGTAGAGGGCCCTTGCCAACCCAATGCGTTGCCGCTGGCCCGCCGACAGGGTTTTGCCCTGCTCGCCGATCCGCGTATCGAAGCCATCGGCAAAGCTCACGATCATATCGTAGACACCCGCGGCCCTGGCGGCCGCGATAATCAACTCCGAAGAGGCCTCCGGATCGAACCGGGCAATGTTGTCGGCAATGGTTCCGTCGAACAGCGACACGTCCTGCGGCAGGTAACCGATGCTGCGGCCGAGTGCTTCCGCAGTCCATTGTGAAAGCGACGCTCCGTCAAGCCTGATATCCCCGGCAAGAGACGGCCATAGGCCGACGATGCCCCGCGCCAGCGAAGACTTGCCCGAGGCGCTCGGACCGACGATGCCAACTGCCTCACCCGCGCTGACCTCGAAGGACAGCCCGCGAATAATCGGCATCTTCGAGCCCGGAGCAGCCAGATGAAGGTTCTCCACTGCCAGTGATTGCCGCGGCGCCGGCAGCGCGACGTCATGAAGCCGCCCGTCGGAAAGTTCGACCTCGCGGTCGAGGCGAGACCATGCCTGGCGGGCAGCCGCAAATCCTCGCCAGTGCGCGATGGCAAGCTCGATCGGGGCGAGCGCGCGGCTCACGAGAATGGAGCTCGCAATCATGATGCCGCCAGTTGCTTCCTGTCGAATGACGAGTATGGCGCCCACGGCCAGCACGGCAGACTGCAGCAACATGCGCGCGGAGCGCGACAGGGTTGAAAGCGAGTTGACGAAAGTGGCCGTGCGCAAGTGACTGTCGAGGTGGCGCCGGTTGACTTCGGCCCAGCGCGCCGAGAGCATTCCACCAAAACCCATTGCGACGACCGCTTCCGAATTGCGCCTCGCGGTTTCGGCGAAAGCCATTCGCTCAGAAAGGATGGTGGCCGTCTCCCTCGTCGGACCACGTGACTTCAGCTCCGCAAGCAACGCCAGCCCCGTCAAGAGGAGCGCGCCGGCCACGGCCGTGAGGCCGATCCAGTGATGAAACAGGAAGCAGAGGGCGAGGTAGAAGGGCATCCAGGGCAGATCGAACAACGCTCCCAGGCCCGGGCCAGACAGAAATCCACGCACTGTATCGATATCGCGGATTGTCTGAAGACCGTCTCCCGGCGCCGGCTTGCGCGATGCCGATAGCGCGACTGAGAGGAAAGCCCACCCTGAGAACCGCTCATCCACCGCCCGTCCGATCTGCCCGAGAAGCAGTGATCGCATGAGATCCAGAAGCCATTGGAACGCAAAGAGGGCCATAACGATGATGACCAGACCGACGAGGGTCGGCAGGCTGCGGCTGGGAATGACGCGGTCATAGACCTGGAGCATGAAGAACGAGCCACTGAGCGCCAGGATGTTGACGAGGCAACTCGTTACACCAAGCCCCAGAGCGCCAACACGCAACGACGAGAAGAGCCCAGAGAAGGGTCGCGGCTGCGAGAGGGATCCGGTTTCAGACAAATGGACTCCTTGTGGTCGTAGCGCAGACACACCATCGCCGAGGCTTCGGTGGTCGAGAAATCGAGATCGCTTGCCTAGACTGAGGCAAAAGAGACCGAATGACGACCGCAAACAGCGGCGTCTCTTCATTCCGCGCTAAATCGCCAAATCAGGCGTTAAGCGCGAAGTCGTGTTCCAGTCACGTCGTCGAATGACTGTCTTCTTTCGAACCGACAGCGCGATTGCTGAGCGTTCGGCAGTACTTGTGAGGGCATTTTATGACTTATATAAGATCTCGGTTGCAATTTGTGTCCGGATTTGGGTTTCCAGCCGCGTGCTCGAAGGCTCCGCAAGTCTCACCGGCACGATCCACGTTCAAATGATCTGCGCCATGCATCCGACGGGTGGTAGCAAGTGCGGGCACCAATCGATTGGATAAATCCAGCGACACTAGAACGGCCGAACTCTGTCATCACCAATCCGGATCAGGTTTTTTTGGGGGGGGACAATTCGCTTGTGTGTAATCCCGGTCACTAGGGCGGCGATCAAACCGAAGCCAGTTTGAAAAAGCAGAAAATACTAAGTCTGACTTAGGAAAAATAGAGAGCCGCAAACCAAAAAGGCGAGGACTCCAGCGGCAGAGGGTCATAATGCGGAACTAGGTTTCTAGTTCTTCCTTCTGTGGCCATCGATCAGCAGGCTGCTGTGAGCTCTCGGTGGGGCAACGTCGGCTGGGAATAAGACTGGGACATCATAAGAAGCCTAAATTCCGCATCGTCTCGTGTAGCGTCGGAACATCGGCCGCCACAATGGCGCCACAGATTTTCGCGGTTATCTTGCATCAAAACAAGCGGATAGCGGACAATGAAGTTCCTGGTTCTGTTTGCAGCAGTGCTTTTGTTTGCAGCCTTTCGCGCCGAGGCGCAGATTTACAGTCCATATGACGACTACGGTGACTATGGCGACTACGGCTACTACGATCCGTATGGTCCATATGGACCGCCACCCGACTATGGCGAGCCGGTGCCGCAGCGCCAACCCCGAACGGAAAGGGGCGGGACAATCGTCATCGCCACACGCGAGCACACGCTCGTCTATACGACGCCTCAAGGTGAACAGCTCGCCTATCCGATTGCGGTCGGGCGCCAGGGAAAACGATGGTACGGCACGACGCATGTCACGTCGAAGCGCAAATATCCCGAGTGGCGACCGACGGCCAGCATGCGCCAGAAGAATCCGAGACTGCCAATGGTCGTGCGCCCCGGCCCTTCCAATCCGCTCGGTACACGGGCCATTTATCTTGCGGACGGCCTGCTGCGCATCCATGGCACCAATGATCCGTCCTCGATCGGCACCAATGCCTCAAGCGGTTGCTTTCGCATGTACCGCGAGGACGTCGAGGAGCTCTACGAGATGGTCCGTCCGGGAACACGCGTGATCGTCCGGCGTTGATATAATAATCGCCCAGTTCGGGTGTCGGCCACACAAAACCTTTTCAAGGGTCCACGTCTGGCGCGCCTTGATACGACCGTCAACGCTGGCGTCGACGTCCCGTCATCAAAGCTTCATGCGGCTCTGCCATCACCTCATGACCATGTCGAATCCAAATCTCGCCGAAATATGTCCCGTGTCATCCCGCATCTCACCGACTGCCTCGCCGCGGCTTGCGGCATTGACGGAAGCCGTTCTCCTTGGAGGCGCCAAAGCGCGAACATCGCTGCGTCGCCGCCTTGATGGCGAATTGGTCGCAAAAGCGCCGAGGGACTATCAGACCGAGATCGACGTCGCCGTCGAGCGCATCATCGTCGATGAGTTGAACCGATCCTTTCCCACCTACGCGATCAAAGGCGAAGAAGCAGTCGGCAACCGGAACGCAAAGGACGGCGCGCCTGTCATCTATATCGATCCCATCGACGGGACGACAAATTTCGCCTGGGGCATTCCGCATTTCGGCATGACAATCTCGATCGTCGAGGACGGCGAACTTGTCGCCGGCGTCGTTTACGACGCGATGCTGGATGAGCTTTTCAGCACGGAGCTCGGCGGCGGAGCCTATTTGAATGGCGAGCGGATCGGGTGTGTAAGCTCGAAGGGAGTTGAAGACGTGCTCGTAGGGGCCGGCCTGCCGATTCCCGGACAATTGAAGGCCGTGCCGGAAGACGTGTACATCGACGCGCTCAAGCGGCTGATGGCGACAACCGCGGGCGTGAGGCGGCTGGGTTCGGCGGCCTTGTCGATCGCCTATGTCGCCTGTGGTCGCCTGGACGGTTTTTTTGAGGACGGCTTGTCACTGCACGACTACGGCGCCTCCGCCCTGTTGGTACGCGAGGCAGGCGGCAAGATATCGGCATTCGATGGTGGACCTGTCACCGCGAACGGAGACATCGTAGCCGGCAATCCGACCCTCCATCCCTGGCTTGTCAAAGGCTTTCAGGCCTGATCTTCGATCACAAGCCGTTCCAGCCCGACCGGATCATCCGTCGTGATCTGGTCGGCCTTCAGTTCCAGGAGCCGTTTGACGCCCGGCAATGCGGAAGGGACGGCGGAGTTGATCGTGTAGGCGTCGACGAGCCGCCCTGCACCCTGAAATGCGCCGATCAGGTCGTAGCCCGCCTGATCCGCAAATAGCACCAGATAGCGATCGAGATAGATCATTTGCGCGCGCGGCACGGCTCGTAGTGCACCGGCAACAAAACCCACGAAATCGCATGTTTCCATCAGCCGCTCGATGGCGCCATCGTGGCAGGGGTCGTAGCCGATTGCCATGTCAGGCACCGCATGCGAAAGCCGCTCGACGGCAACCGGGTCACCGCCTGAAAGAATGACTGAGTCGGCAACAGGCGAAATAGCCGCCGCGAATGCGGCGATGTCGGCGTCACGGATGACGTCGGAATTTTCTTTCAGATCAAGCTGCAAGCCCGCCCTCGGATCCCGGCCGACCTGTGCCAACAGGCGCCCGAGATCCGCAAGCATCATGACCTTGTGTTCGCTCGGCGCCCCGAAAGGATCGCGAAGATGCAAGCCACGCAGGTAAGTCTCGGATGCGGATCGAACCATCCCGGTGCCGGTTGTCGCGGCATCAAGCGTCTCGTCGTGCAGCACTGCAAAACCATCACCGGCAAAGCGCATCAGATCGACCTCGACGCTGGCGCCGAGTTCCATGCCTTCCACGATGCGCACGCCGGTAAAGGAGACGTCGCCGGCAAATCGATGTCCCCGGTGCCACTTCAGCCAGGTACGATGCCCGGCTCGGTCGATCGCAACTCCAGGGCCCTCAAGCATGACCAAACATCCGATTGTTCTCCTGTGTCGCGACCGCGACGGTCTCGTGAACGAGCCGGTTGTCTCGGAACGCCCTGAAGGCGGCCGCCACCGGTTTCACCGACGTGCCGATGGTCCAGCCACTGTTGCTTGATGTCATCGCTTTCATTCTTGTTCCATCGCTGAGATCGACGTCGACGATCTTATGGGTGCCAAAATCGATGCTACGGTGAACGATGCCGGTACCCATCTCCTTCGCCGCAACAAGTGACAATGCTTCCGGTCGAATCGCAAGTACGATTTCTCCATCCGCAACGGGAACAGGGAGCGAAAAGGCTGCATGTTGGCTGATGCCATTCCTGACCGTGGTGCGAATGAAGTTCATCGAACCGATGAACCCGGCGACAAATTCGGTCTCTGGCTCGCGGTAGATGCGATCGGGCGGCGCAATTTGCTCGGTGCAGCCATCGCGCAACACGACGATCCGGTCGGCGAGCGCCAACGCTTCATCCTGTCCGTGCGTGACGAAGAGCGTCGTGATGCCAAGCCGCTGCTGGATGTCGCGCACCTCCTCACGCAACCGCTCGCGCAAGTGCTGGTCGAGGCTCGCGAAGGGCTCGTCGAGCAGGAGGATCTTGGGTTCGAGCACCAGCGAGCGGGCCAGCGCCACACGCTGCTGCTGGCCACCGGAAAGCTGCGTGGTGATGCGCCTGCCGTAATCGGCAAGACCAACGAGCGCCAGCGCCTGTTCGACGCGCTCCTTTATCTCGGCTCTGGGAAGGCGGCGAAGCTTGAGGCCGAATGCGATATTGTTGAAGACGTCCATATGCGTCCACAGGGCATGGCTTTGGAACACCATGCCTGTCGGACGTTTTTCCGGCGGCAGTGACGTAACATCCTTTGCATCTATCAGAATGCTTCCCGCGGTCGGTCTTTCGAAGCCACCAATCATGCGCAGCAATGTCGACTTGCCTGATCCGGAAGGACCAAGCAAACAGACCAGTTCACCATCCTCGACATCGAGGGAGACATCGCGGACCGCATAGGTGGCGCCGAAGCTCTTGGATATCCCTTTTATGGTCAAGCGTGCCATCTGAAGCCCTTCCTGGTGCCATCCGCCGTAATGAACATCATGCTCCCAGCCCCCTTGCGAAGGTACCGGTGCCGACCACTCTTCGGGCAAGCATCAGTGCGACGAAAGAGGGAACCCACAGCATCACCGATAGGACCGCGCCATACTGAACGACGATCTGGTTGTTGATGAAGGTGACCATGAGGACCGGCATCGTGCGGATCTGCGGCGCGCCGATCAGCCACGCCCCTTCGGTTTCGTAGAACGTCCCGACAAAGGTCAGCAGGAGGGCAGCCGCGATCGTTGGCGCCGCCTGCGGCAGGGTAATCGACCAGAAGACACGCAAAGGGGTTGCCCCGGCATCGCGCGCAGCCTCTTCCATTCGCCGATCGACGTTCTTGAAAGCCGCCACGGGAATCCAGATCATCAGCATCAGCGTCCCGACCAGTTGAATGAGGACCACGCCCCAGAATGTGCTGATTAATCCAATCTGAAGAAAGATCCCGGCGATCGCCACCAGAAGCCCGAATTTCGGGAAGGCATGCGACGCCAGGAACGACAGAAAGAGAACGTCCCTGCCCGGGAATTTCATGCGTGCGAAGGCATAGGCGGCCGGGAGACAGATTACCGCTGAAAGAATGGTCACCGTAGTCGCCAGACGAAGGCTGAGAAAAAGAGCGTCCCACACATCCGTTCGCGACAATGTGAGCGACCAGTAGCGCAGTCCGAACTGCTGGGGGATCACAGCCGGGTAGCGCCAGACCTCGCTGAAAGCCCAGGTTCCGACGACAACGAGCGGCAAAGCGATGAACAGCGTCAGCAGCAATGCCAGTAGGGCGCCGATCCAATCCATCTCCGCCATGACAAGCCTTGCGTACCGCATCACACGCCTCCCCTGTTGCGAGCGATTGAGCGCACGTAAAGCACTCCGAAGACAAGGCAGAAGCCGAAGGCGATGACAGCCTGCGTCAGAGCGTTGACAGGGTCGTTCATGTCCGAGAACGTCCGCTGCATGAAGGGCCCCATCATCTCCGGCGATGCCGGGCCGAGAAGATAAGGCAGCGTGAAGGACGAGAAGATGCCGAGGATTGCGAAAGAGGTGGTGACGAGCAGAGAATTGCCCATCCGCGGCATGATGATCGACAGGAAGACGCGCAGCGGCGAAGCGCCGACGTCCCGCGCGGCTTCAATGGAGCTCGTCGGAATATTTCCCAGTCCGGCCGTCAGCATGAGGACCGTGAGCGGCAGGTTATCCCAGACGAGACCGATGACCGGCCCCCACGGCGTCAGGTAGGGCGACGGCAGCTTCGGCAACCCAACGGCATTCAGCAGTACGTCGACGGCGCCATTGGGACCGATCGTGCGGATCAGCGCGTAAGACAGAATGATCGAGGGCACGAACATCGGAAAGATGGCAAGCCCTTGCACATAGGCCGAGAGCGGCCCGCGGGAAAACCGGAGATAGAGCGCGATCGGCAGGCCGATCGCCAGTAGCAGCACTCCGCAAACCAGCGTCGTCCAAAGCGTGATCCAGAGGTTTGCCCGACTGTACTGGTCGCTGAAAAAGAACTGGTAAGAGGCGAAGGATATCGCCGATGCGCCCGGCTGCGCGACGAAGATTGTGCTCGCGACCGCCGACAGGATCGGGTAGATGATCAGCCAAGCCAAGAGAACCACAGGCAGGGCTACCAAACCAAGCCCCACCCAACCTTGGCTTCTCACCGGAAGTGACATTGACCCGCGCATCAGGTGCGGCTGATACCCGGTGCAACGTTGCGATACCAACCGTCGTTGATGGTGGTTTCCCAATCACCGCCCGGGAAGGTGGGGATGGTCGCCGGGATGACATCGGCATACTTCTGGCGTAGCTCGTCCGAGATGTGTTCCCAGGATACGCCCGGGAAACCGCCGATCTCGGTGATGATCGCTTCCTGCATTTCCTGGGTCAGCAGGAAGGCGGCGAGCTTCATTGCTGCGTCCTTGTTGGCGCCGTTCGAGAACACGGTCATGCGGGAGAAGCCACCGCACAATGCGAGATCGCCCAGCTGAACGAGACCGGTCGTCTCCGGCAGAACGCCTTGCGAAATCGCCTGCAGCACCTGGTCGGACCAGACAGGCGTCATCGTCACGACGCCCTGCGCCAGAAGCTGGATCGACTGCGTGTTGCCGGCCGTATAGGCGCCCTTCTCGTAGAGGGACGGCGCAAGATCGTTTAGAAGTGCCCAGGCCGGCGTTACGGCTTGGTTGGCGTAATCGGCCGTGAAGTTGTCGATCGTGAACTTCTTCGGGTCACGACCGTTGGCTTCATGGATGGCGCGGCGGACGAAGTTTCCGCCGGAGCCACCCTTGTCGGGACGATTGTAGATGAACTGGCCCGGATTGGCCTTGATCCAGGCCGTCAGCTGTTCCCAACTCCTGGGTGCATCCTTCGGGTCGAGCTTGGTCTTGTCATATGCAAGCAGGACCTGCGAGCCGCGATAGGGAAGCGAATACTTGCTGTCGAATGCGAGCGGATTGACGTGGTCGAAGCCTTCGACGTTCTGTTCCGAGAATGCTACCCAGAGACCAGCTTCAGCGCCTGTCGGCGGAAGACGTGGATCGAAGCTCTCGAAAATATCGGCCTGCGGATCCGTCTTCGTCTTGAGCGCTGCCAGAGCGCGGTCTGCAATCGCGCGCAAACCTGTGTTGTCACCGGCGTCGGTAATCTTCAGGGCCAAATCCGGATGAGCCTTTTCGAAGGCGGGGCGGACGATGTTGTTCCAGAAGTCGATGATATTCGCGTCCGATCCGCTATAGAGATCGATCGTCTTTGTCGCGGCCCGTGCCAGGCGTGGCAGCATCAGCATGCCGGCGGCGGCGGTTGTGGTGACAAGGAAGTCGCGTCTGTTCATAGCCCTCTCCATTGGCTCGAGTGAGAAGGCCGTGCTACGCCCGGCGCGTCACAGACTCATGACAGCAGGGCCGATTTAGGAGAAATATTGCACAGCTGCGCAATCCATCTCGTCCCCTTTGCAAAGGGCAGTCATACGAGTCAGCGCGAACAGTGGATTGGGGATGCCTCTCTTGATCTGGCACGCGGATACGAGTCGGCCGCGCTCGAAGATTACGGGCAGCGCGGCATGGTCCGGACCGGGTGAATCAGGGACGATGCGATCACGACTTTGATCGCAGATTGAAACCGCGACTACGATCCGGCCAAGTCCTCCCTGATCCCTTCACATCGCCGTCGCGATGTCCGGATGCTGAATGAGATGGCGCGCGGCAAGCTCGTTGAGCGCGGTTACTGTGACGGGAGAATTTAAAGAATGGCCTGGTGTTTGAGATACACCGAAGCCATTGCAGCGTTGGCGCTCCTATCCATCTGGTGGGTCGTGAACTTTTGGTGAGATTCGATCGGTCGCAACTAATGCAAGGCGAATCTGCGTTTGAAAGCTGACGCGCCCGGATAGCCCTTCTGTGGTGCGGCCTTTTCACCGATAAACTGCCCCCCCGGCAACACTGCGGGGCTTTTTTATTGGATCAGCGGAGTGCTCAGAGTCAATCTGATCGTCTGCCATAGGGTGCTCGTACTCAGGCGATCCTGAATATGACCTTTGCTTCAATGGCTGCCGCAACGAATGCGGACTGGGCCGCCTCCTGTGTCACCGCACCGCTGATCGCACCTGCGCAGGCTTCCAGTGCTAAGACGAAAGCAGTGCCGCTTACGACCGGCCAATTCGTGAAAAGAATATCAAGGGCTTCAGTGCCGATGCTGGACCAGATGCACGGCACGGTCCGATTGAGAGACCCCTCAGCGCTCTTGCAATTGTGTAAGGAGCGCTACCATGCAATTCCCCACCTTTATCACATTGGAAAGCGTAGAGGTTGAAGTCCTCCCTCCGTCATCAACGCACGGCAAGGCAACCAAACGGACCCGGAGAGTGAGTGCGCCCGCGCTTAACCGCAACAGCACTCGACCTGATGGAACCGGCTTCAGGACGCGCGAAAGCCTGTCGATGGCGCTTGCCAACGCACTGCACCTGCGACTTAGCACATTGGTCGGTTGATTCGATGGAACGGCGTCATCAGATCGCTTCTGAGCCTCGCGCTCCTTCAAGTTGTCATTACTGACGCGTTGGCCCACATCATCCCCGAGAATCGCCAGTATCCCGAGAAACGTGCATTTTTCCACTGGCTAATATTATGGGTTGATTGCAAAATCCCGGTGTCTGCCTCCCATGGAGCGACAGGGAGGTTCTGCGGTCGGCTGGACCCCTTCCCGGAACCTCCCCCTCCGCACACTCCAGGGTTCGTCAACGGCGTATGCAAGGGGCACCGTCTCGTCCTGGGGCAGATACGACGACCACCGTTTGGTTGCCGGACTGGCTCACCGACACCATCTGATCAACGTTGATATAGAGCGGCTTAGCGACAAGGTCGGGGCAGGGCCGGAGGAAGTTGCAGACGCCGTTTTCCGATGGATCGAGCTGTACTATGACCTCGGTCTCTCAAACGCGGGAAACCTGTGGAGTACTCTGGACCCGGATACTCTCCGGCTCGTTACTATGCTCTGCAAGTGGCGTTTCCCGCTGCAGCGACATTGATTGGTCTGGAGATCAGGCGTCTGTTTCTGCGCGTCCGGCCACAGCAATAAGACGGCGCGTTCCGGCACTCCTGTAGCGAGCCGAACGGTACAGCCGCAATCGACCTTTCACCCGCCGCCCTCAGCTATCTATGCTATTTCAGCCGGTTAGCGGCCTTGTCACAAGCATCACGGTCAGATCCATGCATTTTGATGATGCGCTGTGCATCGGACGTGGCGATGCCGTGCTTCTCTGCAAACGTTGCAACGTGGTATGGTTCACGCCCCGAGAACCCCGGATCGGCTTTGCCGCGTCGCTGTCTTTGGTTTGACACTACGGTCTCCTTATTGCGTGGGCGTAGAACAGGCGACTGTATTTCGCCTCTGCATACCTTACTTCTTCTTCAAGCCGCCTTGGCTATCCTTGACCTGAGAACCTAGAGTGGGCGGGGCGCTTTTGGGGGCAGCCTTGTCCTTTTTGGGCTTCCTAACTTCCTTGTTGCTTCGTACCTGACCCTTGGCCATTTGCGTAGTCTCCTCGTGAAAACAGACCTAGCTATCATTGGCCGGTGAATAGCAAGAGATATCGGGAGTGGAGGGCGGATTTGCCGGAACCATATTTCTGTACTTCGGCAGGCTGCTTTGACTATGAGAGTTCAAGGGGCGGCCCTTGAATTCTTCGGAGCGGCCCATGTCTTGGACGAGGCCAACCCGTAGTGCCGGTCGTTGTTTCCATCAAAGCCATCGAAGGTCCGTGCAATGGGGTATCTGCGGCCAACGAGGTTGCCATGTTCGACGCCAGCGGCCTGAGCGTAAACGGTTCTCCCGTCGTGGGGTCGACCTAAGCGACGAAATCGGGGAACTACACCGCGGTTGTCGCGGAGACCGGCGCTACGCGGATGAAGAAAATCGTCAATGGTGTCGAGTAATGAAATGACCCCGGAGGAAGAGGCGGAATTCATCGCCTCGCGGCCCGTCATGGAACGGAAAGTAGAAAGCGTTTCCGCTGGGCAGTTCAAGCTACAGTTTCTAGCCGCCGCCTCCTGGAGGAAGTCGACGCGTGGAGCGCTTCGCAATCCAAGGCAGTTCAGATCGCCTGCGTATTCCGGATCGTTCGTCCGGACTGAGCCCATGATGGCAGCGGGTTTGGCTACCATGGGCCTCACGGAGAAGCAGATCGACGCGCGTTCTTCACGGCAGCTGCGGCGCTTTGAGACATGTGGGGGAGAGGCGCACTGGCCTTGTTTGGGGTTCCGCATGGCAGTGCGCCTCTCTGCTTGCGGGTGACTTTGCAAGCCATACGAAAATATCGCTCGACGATGAACGTGCGACGCCTCGTTCGCATTAGTACGACTAAATAATTTGGGGGAGTTAAGGGGTCCGCAGGGGTTCGCGGACCCCCGAGCATTGTTACAGAGGCCGAATATGGGCCACGCCCATAAGAGCACAACCAACCATCCATCGCACGTACTGCAATAGTGGTATCAAAACCTACCGCTAGTAGAAAACTCTAGCGGGATAGGCGTTGCGGCCGACCGAGAGTCGAGTGCGGCCTTCCGGATCTTGCGGCTAGCTCTTGATGCAGCCTTCTTGACCTCTCGGCATGCCTCCTTCGCCAACTGTCTTCCTTGTACGGGTTGAAGGCTCGATTGAGGGTCTGCGTGTTCGAATCTTGATATCCTTCAGCTTGTCGACGATTGAACTAAGGTGGCCGCTACCCATCTATCGGGAGGCGGAGCGGATGCCCGATACCGCCGATACCCCCTCATGATTGGAGAGCGGCCATGTTGGTACACCGATGGGAAAAGCCCCTTGTGCTGGGAGACAGCCGCATTCGCATTGTCGTCGGCTCCGCAGAGGAGGCATTGACATGGCTCATCCATGAGCCGAACCAGGACACTGCCAAATGGCAACGAGCATGGAAAGCGTGCCGGGCCGTCGTAGAGGGCCGGATGAACGCTGAAGACGCCAAGTCCGCCGTTAGGCTCGCTGCTGTGCACTGAGTCATTAGCGCTTCTGCTTTTGGTCAAATTGGAAAATCCTTCAGCTGGTCCATGATGGACTTCCGGCCGAGACGAGCCGCGGACCGCGCCTCTTCCCGCTGAGCCTTGCTTGGGGTCAGGCTCATTGTAATTTCCTTGATCAAAGCGAACGAACCCCTGCGAACTGTCGCGGACACCAATTCGGTCGACACCTCTTCCGCAACATCCGATTGCTTTAATTCAATTATTTTGATTTTTATCGCCAGTGTCATAACCGCTCATTGAGCTTCTCGCAGCTAGCGGAAACATTCCTCTCCACCATCAGTTCTCTCAATTGCAGCACCCACACACACTGCAAGGACCAACGCATCGCCTAATGCTGGTCCGGAGCAGACCCGGCGCCCGCCCCCAGCACCCCGAGCTTGCGCTATGAATGTATCCGGCGCGCTTTAACCGCGACAAAACAACCCGGCCATTGATCGTGACGAGCACGAACCCCACCTGCGAGGTGCAATCGATGTCAACTCTCGTGATCCCAAATGCCTATCTTTGAAAATACTGCGCGGATAAACTGTGCAGACACCTCTGGACGCCGCCGCGTTATTATCGAACAACGAAAATTTCCGTCATCTCCGCCGAACGGGAAGCCTCAAGCGCCCATCATCGACTACATGACTGAGGACGGCCAAGTCGCTAATAAGATCGACGACGACAACTTTCTCCTGCTCCTAACAGACGAAGTCTTCCATCGGACGTAGGCCAGCATGGGAACTTTCCTCCATGCCACTAGTTCATAGGATGCAGCGCTAGAAGCTGTGGTAGGATTCGCCCGCCGGCGGATCCGCTCTCAAGGCCCGACGTCGACGTCTGTCCCGTCGGGCTTTTTCTATTCTTATGCTGATTGAGCAAAGCCGTATTAACCAGAACGTGAGATCCACAACGCGCGGTGTTAACTTTGAGGGAATTCGCGGCCGTAGAACGTAAGCATGAGACCGTTCGACATGCGCAGCCATGGGCGCCCGATTGGCGAATACTATTCAAGCTGAAATCATCGAAGGTGGCCTGTCTGCCGCTCAAGCCAAGCTCGACACCGGCGATTTTGATCCTGCAAACCAATATGTCGAGGCATCGGTGCCGCTATGGGTGAGGATTCAAATCCCGGTAGACGCCAATCGGAAGCTGATGTGGAGTGATGCAGGCGTGCTATGGTCCTGTCGCTGATCGCAGCCCGGAGTTTGTGTGTAAGGCTCCGGCGCCGGCCATAAGAGCTGCAATTGTGATCCTATTGTTGCCGTGGCCGAAAAGGGTGAATACTAGAGCAAGAAGGACCATCCCTGGGGCTCTATCTTTTGCGCGCAGCGCATAGGAAACCCGCCGGCATTCGCGCCCGACGGGTTTCGATAGCTAGAAATTAAAATACACGCCCACACCGGATCTGCGATGGTAGGGGTAGTAGTCGCGATAGCCGTATCGCGGATACCCGTTGTTATACCGCGGATAGCCGTAGTACCGTGGACGGTAGCAAGAGCCGTAATACCGGCAATCGCGATAGGCGTACCCCCGGTTCTTATAGTGGCCATACGCATATCCATTTCCATGGCCGCGGTGTTTGACCTGCTCGACGTCAGTGGCGTGCATAGGTACTGCGTTTGGCACAACGATCGGCGCAGCGTCAACCGGAAGGGCGAAAGACACAGCCAGGACCACGGCTGCGAGTGCGGGCAAGAGCTTCTTCATCATCGGAACATCCTTTCAGGCTGCTAGTCTGGGTTAATGGGCATTAACCTCCGATGAACGGCTGCACGTTGAACTCCGGCTGGTTTCTTATGCCGGCGCTGGGAACAGTTGGTGAGATGAACTTGACGCGGCGAGCGCTCAACGCCATTTCATCTTCGCGCTCGGGCGGGTGCGTACCCCAACCTATCGGCATGCGGCTGCGGGCAACCTCTTCAATGAGAGGCGCTATGCGCATGGCCTATTACCCGTCCGATTTCACCGGGCATGAACTCCGGTACTCCTGCACGAAATGCCAACGCAGCGGATCTATGCAGGCGGACGCCCCCACCCACTATGGCAACAAGGGGCTGTCGGATCTTCGCTATGACTTCGCAAGGCTCGCGGCCATTGCCTCAGTCCTTGAGTGTCTTGGCCGCCGTAGCGGCCTCTTGCTGAAGGCGCATGGCCTTTAGCTGCGCGGTCTTCTCATTCCTCGCTCTGACGACGGGGTCGATTTTCGGGTCAGTGCGGGAAAGAAATTGTGTCTGGGTCAACCCGAATTCGGCTTCCGCGCGTTCTCGGGTTTTGCTCATCCGTTCATTCATTACTGGATTCCTACGGTTGGGAAGTTACGAAACCACTGTCCTTCCGGCTGCTATTTAAAGTCCGCCAGCGTAAGAACGATCAGGTTTTTTGGTTTTGACGTGTATATGCGCTCCGCCACCCCAAGAATTCTAACTCGAAGCCTGTCAAATGCCGCGAGACAGTCGCGTTCCGACGTCGCCATCTCGCACGGTCCATTTGCCAATACGTCGATATCGACGAAGAAGCGAATTTCGAACATGCCATCGTGGCCGAGGAAGCGAACCCGCCTCGTGGACCCGTCATAGCTTCTGGCTCGGTTGGGAAACACAATTGACATGGAAGACCTCCCAATCTCCTGGTCGCGAAACAGGCACTGTCGATGAGGTGCCAACAACTACTTCAGATCCGAGGCTGCTGCATGCTGCCCGCATTTTTAAAGCCTTGCGCCTACCAGAAGACACCCTTGAACGTGACATATACAATGAACGCGAGGCTTATTGCTGGTGTCGATTTGACGAGAAAGTCCACGTAGCGAAACCGTAGAGCGGCTCGCACGAGATTATCCTTGGAGAAGATAATAGAGGCGGAAGACATGCCGTCCTCCTTTGTTGGGGCTGGAACGCTTTCAGCGCCCGCACCCGGCAGCGCCCGTGTTAGAAGCTGCCGATGAATTGTAGGTGGTGTGCCAACAGATCGATTGCAATGCCTATCTACATTATTAGTCGGCAGAACGAAGGGGCACCTTTAATCATGCTGCGCTCCTTCGGCAATATCTCTAGCTTTGATGATAGGCGGGGCGTGAGTCGAATTGACTCGCTATCGTCTTGCTTATGTGAGCAAGTGCTTGTTGCCCGGTCGTAGTTCTGTTCCTGGGATCGACCTCTGAGCTTTTTGGAGTCCGCCTTGCACCCCTTGGCGGACTCCTTCTGCCTATGGTGCCGCCTATTCGGCCTTTTGGGCCAGCCACTGCTCTTTACTCATTCCGTGCCGTCGAGCTGATTGATGGCGAATGCCAAGCCACACTCCCCGCCTCATGCGCTGCAAGTGTGGGCGCGCGATTGACGGTGAGGCATCTCTCGCCGGATTGACTAGTGGGCGGAAGGTTCCTAGCCGCGAAGATGCGGCCCGGCGCCTAACCTCGCGCCTAGCCGCAAAGTCAGCGGTGTTGTCTAGGCGAACCGCTCAGCCCAGCGTTAACTTACCAGCTAAGGCTGATCGCCCACAGGTATATAGAATAAGGCATCCCGGGACTTTGGCCTGACTTATCTGTTCGAGCCCGCCGGAGGCTCCGCCAGCTTCCGCTCGCAAATCATTATCGAGGAGATTGAAGAGCCGCTGGTGGATTGAGATTCAAATCGAAGGGTCTTGAATCTCGAAAATCGACAAACCATCTCGTTTTCCGTCCGGTTCAACAGAGGAGGAAAACTGAAATGACCCGGAGATTTCATCGGCACGACGAGCCGTTGACGTCGGAGGATTTATCGAAATGCCAGGCTGCCCTTGAGCGGTACTGTCGTCAGAACCACCTGGAAGCTGCGTCCGAGGAAGGCCAGCGAGCGGCCGCTATCATCATCGAACTCTATCAGCAAGGCATACACGACGAGCGGCAGTTGAAGCTGCTGGTAGAAACTGCGCGCGGCTATAGTGCGCGTTGATGGTGTCGAAAAGCGCTGCCTAATGTCATGGAGAAGCGGAACAAGGCGCTCCAACACACGTTCCCCGGACAGATCGCGCCAGATCACCCCTTCTCTGACGCGACCTTTCCATCGAAGAACTTGCCCCGCGGCAACACCGCGGGGCTCTTTTATGGCAACAGCTAAAATGGTCAGTTGCCTCGAGGACAGAAATCGCGATCAGGGTCCAGCACCGCTTTAGACGTGTAGGTGGACTCGGGTGCGGAACAAGGATCGAAGACGTTCGTTTACGTCGCATGGAACGGCTTCCCGTCTTCGCCGCTCCTCTTCAAACTGTTGTATGAGAGCCTCGCTTGGTTGCACCCCGGCGGGGCTCTTATTTTATCCGCGCGAATGGATACGCCCATTGTTGAGGAGCTGAAAACGGCGGCTTGTCTTTTCCCTGCCGTTTCCTTTCATATCGATCCGAACTCCTGACCCCCTGGTGCCCAGGCGGGGTCTTTTCCGAAGGCTTAGACCGGCGGGATTGCGACCGTGCGGCGAAGGATTGAAACCGCCACCAACATTACGCAAACCAGTCCGATAAAGGCCGTCACGCCGAGAGCGACGAAATGCTTCTGGTTCATCGTTTGAAGATTGGAAGCGTCATGGCATCCGGCCAGTGCGGCTTCTCGTCACGCACGGCCACCGCTAGTGATTGTGAGCCCTGATGTTCCTTCGAGACATTCACCGGCGTGTATTTTGTCGCTGACTAATATTGGTGGTTGGTGTAATGTTGCTGTGTCTGCATCCCATGAAGAGAAAGGGAGGTTCTGTGGTTGGCTTGGCTCGACGCAAGAAACACGATCATGTTACGCCTATCGCTTCTGGTCATTGGTCTGAGCATTGCAGCATCGCTATCAGCGTGCACGACTCCTGCGAAGCCCGTTGATCGTAACAGTAATGCTACGCTCGCCACGAAACATTCAAATAACAGGAACAAGGACGCTAGGCGTGTTCAAGGCGTAAGCGACTGCAAGTCCAAGCCCAATTATTCAGGGATGCTCCGCACACTTTGCTATTGACGACTCTATCTCTCAGAAAAAACCCCGCTGAAGGAAGCGGGGAGTTTGTTTTGAACCCCGGCAGTCGCGGTTGCGGGGCAATAGAGCATTGGGGCTTCGCTGGGAGAAAGTTACGCGAGGCCCGACCCAAAACGGGTAGGGCTCGGTTTCGTTCCGACGTCCGATGATCCCGTGGATGGGAAACGGGCGATATCCTGACGAGCCCAATGGTCTCGGAGCGCCGAGTACGACGGGCACACGGCAACGCTGGCCACGAATCGAGCAACATTTCCTTCGGGTTCTGCTAATAATTCATCCGTGGCACAGTCTGGATGCAATCGGAGACAGCATTTATGACCGAAGGAGAGATTGGCTGGCTTACTGCGATCGTCGTAGGCTTCTTCGCAGGGTGGATGGCGGACCATTTTATGCATACCCATCTGCCCTTTGGATGGGCAGTTATTGGAATGTCGGGGGCATTTATTCTAAACGCCATAGCCGAGAGAGCGGGCTATCATTGGGGCGGCTGGGTGACGTTCCTGCTGCTCGGCTTCTTCGGCGCATGCCTGCTGTTGATCCCGGTTCGCATCTATATCGTCCGCACGCGTGTTCCCCGACCGCCAGACGACTGGTAAGTGTGCTATCGCTTGATCTGTCAGGTTAGGAGGACACAGCATGATCGCTCGGAGAGACTTCACATTCGAAGAATGGAGCTGCCTCTTGCATCTCTATCGCCACGAAACAGTTGACATCCCGAACGATCGGCTCCGCAGCTTCCAAGAAGCAGGCGTCACAGAGGAAGTGGTAGACGGAATCAGCCTCAGTCCGGCGGGTAAGCAATTGGTCTCGCATGAGCTTCTTCTAGAGCGTCGGAACCGGCTCCAGCGATGACTACTTCCAGACAACAAAAAACGGCCTCCCCGGCTAAGGAGAGGCGGCTGCTCAGAAGTAGTCAGTTCCACTCCGCAATAATGAAAAGCGCAAGATAAACAACGGCCATAATAACACAGGGCAGTTTCGGTCTGAGCATCTGCCACCTTTGGAAGCATCAGCTGAATATCCGCGGGATGTTAACGACTACCTTAAAAACAAAAAGCCCGCCACCGGTTAAGGCAGCGGGGCTGTGGCGAATGCTCGGGCGCTCCTTAGCGCTGATCAGATCTCAAGGATTGGGTCGCCAAGTAAATGATGTAGGCGTAAGGCGTTGGTCGCCCCTGCTCTCAACCTTGATGAGTGGAAACCGCAACACGCAGAAGCCGAGCACCTGCGTCTGTGAAATGCGATGCCTACTGCGCCAGTCAATGTAGGTAGTCTCTAATGACACGGCCGTTATTCCGCAGCTGCTGCAGTCCGGCTGCTATTCAACGCAATGAGACCCTTTGCGCGCTCAAGCGACGCGCTCTGCTCGTTGCGATAGCGGGCGCCGATTTCCATCATCAGAACGGTGCCGGGCAGGAACTCAAGCTCGCTGAAGATGTCCTCCCAATCAATGTCACCCCAGCCAAGCGGCATGTGCAGGTCGCCGATGCCGAGCGCGGTCGATTCCTGAAGATGATAGGGCTTGTAGAAGGCCTGCGGACGACCGAAGGAATCATGGACGTGCAGGTGGCCGGCAACGGGCGCCATGGCGCGGATCTGTTCGCGGAAGTTCAGGCCGCGATAGGTCGCTTCTATATAGGCATGGCTGAAGTCGATCAGCGCCACCAGGTTCGGATGGCCGACCGCCCTGACCGTCTCGGCAACCTCGGCCGGCGTCTGCCGGTACTGGCCCGGTTCCGTGGTGAAGATGTTTTCGAAGGCGATGCGCACCTCGTAGCGTTTGGCATGTTCAGCCAGCTCGAACAGAGCCTCGCGTTCGCGCTGATCAGCCGTGGCGCGCTCGAACAGCTGGTCGGCGCGCAAGTGGCCGCCATGCTGTACGATCACCCTTGCACCGATCCGATCGCAGACCTCGACGAGCGCCTTGGCGGCATCGATCTGATAGCGTGCGGTTGCCGGATCCATGAAGTTGGACGATACGAGCCCATGGACCGTGTAGCGGAATGGAAACTGGGCGGTCAGTGCGGCCAGGCGTTCTGCGCGATCCTTGACGACGCGGCCACCGGCGATCAGGTCGATGGTCGTCAGGCCGAGTTCGACGGTCTCCACACCGAGGCCAGCAAGGCGGCGCAGATCGGTTTCGAGGCTGTCGAGTTCCCCGTCGGTGGAGCCGGAATTGAAGCCGGTCGAGATGATATTGCTCATGGGCGTCCTTTGTTGATTGTGTGTGAACTGCGGCGGTGTCGCCGCAGAATGGAGAGGTCTGGCTTGCGACACTTGAGCCCTCAGTCCGCCTCAGCTGACGGTCGGGTCCAGCTTGTCGCGAAGCCAGTCGCCGGCAAGCGAGATCGAAAGCGTCGTCAGCATGATGACCGTGGCTGGTGCCAGCATGATCCAGGGGGCACGTGTCAGGTATTCCCGTCCGAAGCCGACCATGTTGCCAAGGCTGGTCTCAGGCGGCTGGACACCCAGCCCGAGGAACGACAGGCCGCTTTCCATCAGGATGATCTCAAAGGTCAGCGTCATCGAGACGATGAGGGTCGAAGCGACGTTGGGCAGGATGTGGCGGAGATAGACCCGCGCCGGGGTCGCGCCGAGATGCACAACTGCCGCCGCATATCCCTGCGCGCCAGCGGCAATGGCCAGGCCGCGAGCATGGGAAATACCTTCCGTAAAGATCAACTGGTCGAAAGTGCCGCCTCCCGGAAGCGACGCTTGTCTGCCAGCAATGTAACAGGCACCGTCACGTCTTGCGGTCAAGGCGACAGGAGTGGAGCATCGACGCACGCCTCTTTTAGAAGCTGGCATTATGGGGCCCTCGGTCTGCGCTTTATAGTGAGCGCAGATAACCGTTGCGTGACATCTACCTCCACGGATGAGCAAATGCTCAGTTCCGGGTACAAGGCGTGCTGATCGGGTTCAAAATTTGCGGTGCGGTTAGCGGCTTTGAAGCGGCTTAATGTGCCTCAATGCCAATGGCTGCCGTCGATGCTGAGATATCAGCGAAGCCTTGTCATTCGACATCCTTACGGGAGATGCGAATTCACGACCGGCCAGCCACGCGGTCGCGGATGTATTTTTCCAGAAGGGAATCATTCCCGCGCAATCCAATCACGGATGCGCGGGAACTCGCCATACGCGCTTTACGCTGCCCGGCCCGTCGCCTGCGCAGAACGCAAGCCGACGAAGCCACTCGTCACTGCAGCTTCTCAAGCGTTATTGGCAGGTCGCGAACCCGCTTGCCGGTGGCGTGAAAGACGGCATTGGCGATTGCCGGCGCAACGCCGACAATGCCGACTTCGCCGACACCCTTGCCCCCGAGCACCGAGGCGTTGAGGTCGGGGATGCCAACAGAGATTACCTCGATTGGCGGAATGTCGGCATTGGTCGCAACGAGGTAGTCGACGA
>Ga0102591_1001670_pt1 | contig 28666 bp, 23 predicted proteins | sample AraplaCol_mCL_r2_2_FD_76860 | JGI IMG/M metagenome (GOLD analysis project Ga0102591, IMG submission 76860) | Arabidopsis root microbial communities from North Carolina, USA - plate scrape MF_Col_mCL_r2 (SPADES assembly) (version 2) | ecosystem: Host-associated > Plants > Roots > Endosphere...
ACGTGAGCTGGGTTCAGAACGTCGTGAGACAGTTCGGTCCCTATCTGCCGTGGGTGTAGGAATATTGACAGGATCTGTCCCTAGTACGAGAGGACCGGGATGGACATATCTCTGGTGGACCTGTTGTCCTGCCAAGGGCATAGCAGGGTAGCTACATATGGAATGGATAACCGCTGAAGGCATCTAAGCGGGAAACCAACCTGAAAACGAGTATTCCCTATCAGAGCCGTGGAAGACGACCACGTTGATAGGCCGGGTGTGGAAGCGCAGCAATGTGTGAAGCTTACCGGTACTAATAGCTCGATTGGCTTGATCGTTCTCATTGATCAATGCTCATGACAGTCGAAAGACTGAAATGACGCCTAGACGTGTTCAACTCTAAAAAGAGGGCTCTGCCCTCACCAGCTTCTCATTTGTTGCGCTTCGCTGACCTGGTGGTTATGGCGGGGCGGCTGCACCCGTTCCCATTCCGAACACGGCCGTGAAACGCCCCAGCGCCTATGGTACTTCGTCTTAAGACGCGGGAGAGTCGGTCGCTGCCAGGTCTGCTAAACGCAACAAGCAAATCTTCTCATCACGAAAACGGCCCTAAGCCGATCAAAAGGGCCGCCCACAAAGCGGCCTTTCTGCTATAATGGGCTCGGAAATATGCAGTGCGTCCCTTACACGAGACAAATCGCCTTCGGCAATTTGCTCGGGCAGTAGCGTAAACTGCTTCGCAGTTTACGCACCGTGACAAAACCCAAAGGGTTTTGCACTTGGCGCGGGGTGGAGCAGCCCGGTAGCTCGTCAGGCTCATAACCTGAAGGCCGCAGGTTCAAATCCTGCCCCCGCAACCAACAAACCAGGACTTGTAAATTCCCCACTCCAGATATTTGCACCGAAGCTCCTCCGCATTCGCGTCGAGGAGCTTTTTGCGTTTCTGCTCCGTATCGATCTCGCCTGAGGCAATCCGGGCCATCAGATCATTCTGGGCGGCGGTGATGAACTGCTGCTCCATCAGGTCCAGGACCTCCATCGAGGCCATGATGTTGGCGATCGAGCCGCGAACCTCCCGTTTGCGTTTGTCGCTAGAAGATCCAGTCAAGCCACCTCAGCTATGCTGGTTCTGGAGTTAAAACCTCTTGGTGATGCCGAGCGCTAATGGCATTCTGACTCGGCGCATGGCGGCGTTTGCAACTGGAGGCAGGATCTAACCGCCGTCGATCGCGCCCATGTTGCCCTGATAGTCCCCGCCGGCGGCCCAGCCGTGCGCCCTGAGGAAGTTGGCCGTGGACATCAGCGCCGTGTTCCTGTCGCGCATGTTCCTGTTTCCGACGCCGTATTTCAGGACATCCCCAGGCAGGAACCCTGTGTGGCCGATCTCGCCGTGCATGGCGCCGACCGAGCCGGCACTCAGCACGCCGCTGTCGACTAGCTTGAGCGCCGCGATGGCATGCGGCGCGAAGAATTGCGGGCGGCGGCAATCGTAGGCGAGCGTGACGATTGCCGAAACAGTGTTCTGGTTGCCCATGGAGGCGCCGAAGTTGGTCTCCATACCCCAGATGGCGAGAAGCACACCGGCGGGCACGCCGTAGTTGCGCTCGATGCTGTCGAAGAGCGCTGCATTCGCCGTCTTGAGCGAACGGCCCTTGGAAATAATCGCGGACCCACCGCGTCGTCTCATAAAGTCGGCGACCGAGCTGCTGAAAGCCTTGTTAACGGGCGGTCGGCCTGAATGCTCCCTACTGACGGTGTGGACGCAGGCACTAACGCTGGAACCGGCGATCCGCTGCGAGAGCAGTTTGGAAACGCTGGTGGAGAAATCAATTGTTCGCTCGACGCATCGAGTGAGGGAGGCCGTGCAGGTGCGCTTCTTTGTCGAGGATCGCAGTCAATGATAGGATGCGTGTCAGCCACGCAACGGAGAATTTTCGATGGCTAGCCTGCGGATAGACGTAATGAGGATGGTAAGACGCAATAAGCTGGTCGGTATGTGGGCGGCGGAAAAACTGGCGCTCGCCGACGAAAACGCCAAAGCATACTCGGATGAGCTTGCAAGAGGGGCAGTTGACGTCAAGCGCAACGATCTCCTTGCCATCATCCGAAGAGACTTCGACGCGGCAGGCGTGCCCCAATCGAACGAGGATATCCTGGCTGTTATGAACCTCTGCTGGCTTGAGGCTGGAAATCAAACAGAGACGTCGGATGCCAGTGACGGTGCGCTCGTGCAGATTGCGCGCAACCTAGTGAAGTAAAGTCTGAGTACACCTCACGCGCCCAAGGGAAACGGCAATAAGGAAAGCTCTCCCTGTCCGAAGGCATACTGGGGAGCGGGGCCAGATTGAACACCAATTCGCGCGAGCTAACAAAGCTACGCAGCCTTTGAGTTGTCCAGGATACAACTCGCCCAGGTTGGCAATATGCTGACGAGCTAAGTTAGAGGCGACTACTCGTCGAGGCTGTGATACAGGTGGCAAAACGGCAGCGGAGAGGGCGCATGTCGAATTTTGCAAGAGTCGTTCTATTGATCGCATCGTCTTTGATAACTTCGCAGACCTTTGCGCAGGAGGCGGGGACCGAGACGATGCTGAGATAAGCGCACCGCCTATTGATCAAGCGTACAATGAGCACAAGGACCAAAAACAAGCTGCGGACGAGCGTGACGGCGAGGTCACGGAGATGGCCCGCTAGGCGCTATCAAAAGCTCGCTTACTTACCGTTCCTCAGCTAACATCAAAGTGAGCCCGGGTGAAGTCTCCGCCGCTCCTCCCGCCACGTCTCCCCTCTCTGTCAAGCCGACGGTACCAGATCTTGTCGCCTGTCGGTCCAAACCGGTCACTACAGGACTGATCTGGAGATGTCTGAGATGGATGGATTGCTGTCAATCCGCTTCCAAGAGGCTCCCGACGAAACGGCCATCGGCGAAGGCACCGTGATCGGCGCCTAGGCAGACCATTCGACTAAGCCAAGGTCCGGTGACTTCGCTGCATCTTTTCACGCTGCGCACGATTCTGATGGCGGAAAGCCCAACCAATTCGGAGAATCATCCCCGATGATGCGCGCGACTAGCTTTGCGATCCCTGCCGTATGAGGTTTTCTCATGGCTGTAAGCAAATCTGGAAGCCCAATCAAATGGGTTTGGGCCGGTTCGCCTTTGGATTGGTGCGCGCGTCTCAAAATAGGCCAGCCACTCGCCGGCGTTGCGCTCGGTGACAGGACCCTCCGGTGCCGCAGTCGTAGTGAGATGGCATACGCACGCGCTGTGCCGCGCCGAATGCAACGCCATCACCACCCACTTCCATGTCAGGGAATCCTCGCCCACAAAGTGAGCGGTGCGTATAACGTGGCGGATCGATCCCGCCACATTCGTCTGAATCCGATTCTCCGCCATCAGTCCCTCGCCGCGATTTCGCTCGCGGCGAACATAGGCCAATTGGAGGTGATATGAACATATGTTCGCTTTCGGGTGGCAAGGCTAGCGGATTGTGATGGCTGACCTGGGGGGACAGTCGGTCTTCATCAACGCTTAGAAGGATGACCGCAATTGGCGCTTTGCGGACACCTGTCAATGTCACTTTTGGCCGAAGCGGACGGCCCTCAGGTGTAAATTTTAGTAGCTCAAGCAGGTGCAGCCGGGAGGGGCGGTCGGGCAGGGCTATGCAAACATATTGGGGCCGATCTCCCCGCCAACTTCAATGATCACATCCGCGGGGACATTGTTCCTCCTTGCCGCGGCGCGAATGGCTTCAGGATTTGGCGCTTCGTAAAGGCAGTATGTCTTTTTCCTGTCGGCGCTGAGGAACGAAAAAATCCACTTCACCCCTTCCTCGTCGTTGATCAGGTTGATTTCCTCGACTCCCTCTTTCGACAGTTGGAGTTGTTCGGCAAAGTTTCTTTCGATGATATAGCGTGGCATGATGAGACCCTCTTCTCACCCAAAGCGGCGAACCTCTGGTCCTAATGAATGGTCTGCTTCAGTCGCTGTTGCAGCCTGACCATTCCCAGTTCGGCCGCAGTTGACCGGGCATGCTCGGATAAGGACATTGCTCTCTTTATCGCGGCTCTGCTACCTATTTTCATTAGCAAATCGGAATATTCTGCCTGCGTGTGCGCGAGCCACGGTCGCGAGCCGATCGCCGAGTTCATCTCGAGAGCATGCTCATAGTGCTTTGACGCCCGATCGAATTCACCCAGCGCGGCGGACAACATGCCCAGATAGCGGCTTGCGGCACCGAAGCAGACAGTCGCCATACCTATCGTGACGGTCATCTCCTTGTAGTCGAGCATAAGCTTATAGAGTGTCCTGGCCGCTTCCATGTCCCCCAGGCCGGCGGCGACTTCCGTTAGAAACGAGAGGGATGCGCTTCGTTTTCCGTCAAGCGGCAGGGTGAAGCGTGTGCTGAAAAGCTCTTCCAATCTCCGCTGGGCGGCTTCCCGATAACCCAGGTCAAAGGCGACCAACGCGAAGCCCGGTAGCCAGGTGATTTCGTCCGGGTTTTCCTCGATCAACAATTTCATGACCGGTGCGACCTCCGAGAGACGGCTCTGCTCCCGGCGGATCGCGAACATTTGCATGCCGTAGACACCTTCGGGTGCCACGCCAAGGGTGTGCTTGCCCAGCTTCAGCGCTTCTTCGGCAAGCTTCTCGGCGGCGGTGAACCTCCCATCGAGGATGGCCATCATCGCTCTTGCGATCCGAGCGTAGAACTGGACGTTGAGATGCTGGCGCTTGGTGCCGAGTTCCTCCAGGGCGTCGACCGCCCGATCGGCCCGTGCGCGCTCGCCCAGTTCAGTCGAGACGTAGGTGTCAATGGAAAGCGCCCTGGTTAGCACATCGTCATCGTCGATCTCGCCCGCAAGGCGTCGTATTTCGTCAATGCGGGCCATCCGGTTGTTTTTCTCCGTGGCGGTTTTAACCGGTGAGGCTGTCAGGAGCGGGAGAACGGAGAGCTCCACAAGAGAAGTCTTGTCGCCAACCTCCCGGGCAAGTTCTATTCCAACGCTATGGCATTTTGCGGCCCTCTCGCTGTCACTGAGGTAGGCGTAAGCCCGCGCGAGGTGGCTGAGAATCTGGCACCGCGACTTCTTGTCCGCTGGTTCAACCATCGCCATGGCCTCCTCGAGAAGCGGCAGTGTTTCGGCAAGCGAGTTCGAGGAGAGAAATTGGGAGCCGTCGAGGCCGATCACTGCGCGAACGAAGCCCTGAGTGTCTGCCGCTTTGCGTGCCAATGGGGCGGCCAGCCTGTATTTCGCCAGCGAATCCGTCATGCGGCCGGCAGCGTACAGGGCGTCGCCTAGTTTCAGGACTGCTGCGAGAAGGTCTGTTTGGTGGCCGGGCTCGTTGGGCAACTGTTCCGCGATCGACAGTGCGTTCTGGAAATGGTCGACCGCCTCGTAGTTGGCGGATCGTGCAAGGGCTCGTTCTCCAGCTTTCATCCAGTATGGAAGCGCGAGTTCGACCCGTTGCGCTTTCTCGTAGTGTTGGGCGATGAGTTCGGGCTGCGTGGCAGCGACATCGGCATACTGGTCGACGAGAACCTTGGCGATTTCCTCGTGGAAATGTCGCCGCCGCCGGTTGAGGAGCGATTGGTAGGCGGCATCCTGAATGAGCGCATGACGGAAAACGAGGGTATCATTCAAGACACCGCCTCCGACGACGATCTGGCTGGAAACAAGCTGGTGCAGTGCTTTCTCGAGGATCCGATCATCGAGACCTGCAATCTTCGACAGAAGGCCACGATCGAACTCCCTGCCAATAACGGCAGCAATCTGGGCGACCTCTTTGGCTGTTGCCGCTAGATGATCGAGACGAGCCATCAAAGAACCCTGCAGGCTGTCCGGGATCTCTACGTTGAGCGACGGTGACGTTCCGCTCTCGATGATCGTGCGGGTCAACTCCTCTATGAACAACGGCACGCCGTCCGCTCGCTCTAAGATCATTTCGGCAAGCTGTTCGGAAATGTCGCAGTCCATCGATCCGATGAGCTCGCGCATCTGTTGCCTAGTCAGACGTCCAATGGAGAGTGTTGTCGACTGCGACAATCCACTGGCCCAGTCCGCGCTCCATTCCGGTCTATGGGTGACGACGACGAGGGCGGCCGTACCGTGAAGCCGGCCGACGAGTTCTTCTAGCAATTCGATGGTGGACGGATCCATCCAGTGTGCGTCTTCTACGACCATGAGCACCGGTGCGATTCTGGTCGCAAGAAGCAATCGGTTCGCGAGAGTGCGGACGAGAAGTTCCTTACGCTGGTGGGCGGAGAGATTTAGCGGCTTGAACTCGTCACCGCCATCGAGCGAAAGCAGCTCCGCATAGATCGCACCAACTTCCGAGGGCCTTTCGCCGTAGCGGCTGACAAGGGTGCGAAACTTCTCGACTCGCGTGTTTCGGTCGTCTGCCGGCGTAAACATCGCGACCCGGCTCAGTCGCTCGACGATCGGGTAAAAGGCCGATGTGGCGTGATAGGGCGAGCACTGCAATCGGATGAGTTCATGCTCTGTCTCGCGCAGATGTTCTTCGAAGGCTTCGACAAGACGGGATTTTCCGATGCCCGCCTCCCCCGACAAAAAGACCATCTGTCCTTGGCCGGCCTTCGCCAGCTCCCACCGTTCGAGCAGTAGCCCGATCTCGCTGGCACGTCCGACAAATTTCGAGAGCTTTCTGGAATGCGCGGCTTCGAAACGGCTGTCCACCTCTCGCTCGCCGCGGACTTCGAACAGCGCAGTGGGCGAGGTGAAGCCTCTCAGCGTCCGCTCGCCGAGGCTGGCGATTTCGAACGACCGCCCGGCGAGGCGGCGGGTGCTGTTCGAGACCACGATCTGCCCTGGGGCGGCCGCCCCCTGCAGACGTGCCGCCAAGTTTGGGGTGTCGCCGGCGATCGATCCACGCTCCTTCGCGCTGCCATCGGTGTCGCCAACGACCACGTGCCCGGATGCGATGCCGATCCGAGCCTTCAGTCCCCGCTGGTTGGGCGACTGCAGCGCATCGACGGCGGTTATCGCCTCGAGACCGGCCCGGATCGCGCGCTCGGCGTGGTCCTCATAAGCCATGGGCCACCCAAAATAGGCAAGCACGCCATCTCCGAGATACTTGGCGACATAGCCTCCGAACCGCGTGACTGCGCCCGCGACGCTATCCTGATAACGGCGGATCAGCTCGTGCATGTCTTCCGGGTCGAGTTGCTCCGACAACGCAGTCGATCCTACGAGGTCGCAGAAGAGCACGCTGAGCAGCCGTCGGTCAGCCGCAGCGTCCGTCGCGACGGGAGCGGGCTGCTGTTCGTCCGGAGGTTGCTGCGCAAGTCCGTTTATCGCGGCTAGAATAATCTTCCGGTGACCAAGCGAGACGCCGAGTTCACGGAGGTCGGATTCCGCGACATGAGGGAGCGCTCGCAGATCGACGTCATTCTCGATGAAGGCCGCGGCGTACTTGCCGAGACCGAGTTGGGCTAGCCAATCCTCAATCGTCTGCATCGACTTTCAATCCGCTCAACCGTTCCCGAAAAATACCACGAACGTCGGCATCCTGCCACGCAGTGCCGGGAGCCGCTCGCGTTGAACAGGCCGAGCAATCGATGGCGAATTTGCGAACGCAGCCCTCGCAGATCATGCGGCATTTCAGCGCCAACACTAAGGACGATTATAGACTATCCGCATCTTGCAGCGCATTCTTCGAAGTCGCAATCGACCGCTGTGGGGAGCGAATTCAGTCGTCAGCGCATCATCCTTCAAACGCCCCTCGTCAGTATTCGATTCGACGTCATGAGCTCGGAGGCTCGGCTTCAGGAGGGTGTTATGATCAGCGAAAATATCGGGAAGTTCACACAGATTCTTCGCGGTGCTCTTATCGGGCGCGACCATGCCGACTACGAGGACGCCCGCAGGCTCTACAACGCCATGATCGACAAGCGGCCGCTCTTGATCGCAAAGTGTACGGATGCTGCGGACGTGATTGCCTCCGTGAACTTCGGCCGCGACAACGAACTTCCGATCGCCGTCCGGGGCGGCGGCCACAACGGGGCTGGGTTTGCCAGCGTTGACGACGGCATCGTCATCGACCTGTCGCCGATGCGGGGTGTGCGCGTCGATCCCGTCAAGCGGACAGTTCGTGTAGGGGCCGGGTGTACGACCGGCGAGGTCGATCATGCCACCCACGCCTTTGGGCTTGCCATCCCCTTCGGTGTCGTCTCAACCACAGGTGTGGCGGGCCTGACGCTGAACGGCGGCCACGGATACCTCACCCGCCAATATGGGCTTGCCATCGACAATCTGATCGAGGCCGACGTCGTGCTCGCGGACGGCACGCTCGTCACCGCCAGCAAGGCCGAGCGCCCGGATCTGTTCTGGGGGCTGCGCGGCGGCGGTGGCAACTTTGGTGTGGTCACCAGTTTTCTGTTCGAGGCGCACCCTGCGGACAGCGTTTATGCCGGTCCGATCTTCTGGGAGTTGAAGGATGCTGCGACGGTGATGCGCTGGTACCGCGAGTTTTTGGCGACTGCGCCGGACGAGTTCTACGTCTTCCTTGGGCTGCAGACGGTTCCCTCCGCCGATCCGTTCCCGGTGGAGCATCGTGGCAAGAAGATCTGCGTGCTTCTCGTTTCCTACAATGGAGCGGTCGCCGACGGGGAGAAGGCAGTTAACGCCGTCCGCAGGGCGCTCCCGCAGCCGATTGTCGATTTTGCCGGTCCGATCCCGTACCCGACACTTCAAGGCATGTTCGACGGACTCTTTCCGAAGGGCCTTCAATGGTACTGGAAGGGTGATTTTGTGAAGACGCTTCCGGACGCGGCGATCGAAGCACACATCGAGCAGGTGGCCAAGGCACCCAGCGAACCCTCGTGCATGCACCTCTACCCGATCGATGCCGCCGTCCATCGCAAGGCAAGAGATGAAACGGCGTGGAATTGCCGGGATGCCACATGGTCGATGGTTATTGCCGGCGTTGACGCCGATCCGCGCCAGGCGGCGACGCTGAAAAAATGGGCGACCGACTACTGGCAGGCGGTCCACCCGTTCAACCTCGACGGCGCTTACCCGAACTTCATGATGGACGACGAAGGCGATGTGCGCCTGAAGGCCACGTATGGCGACAATTACGAGGGTCTTGTCCACCTGAAAAAGAAGTACGACGGGAGCAACCTGTTTCGGATGAACCACAATATTCGCCCTGCCGCCTGACGCCGAGAGGGGCGTCACTGAAAGGCGCTTCCTCGATCCTGGCGGCCACTGCGATGGTGGCTGCCAATGTACACCTTTGGCGTAATGGCGTCACCCGCCGAGGCCGCTTGCGGCCCTTTGCTGCCGTTCGAGATCGATCCGAGGAACGTGCGGTATGTGCTAGAATGCGGCCCGAAAGCGGAATGCGACAGACGCACGGCGAGGGGCGGTGTGATCGAACCGGAATTCGCGCGACCGAGCCGACGTTGTGCTCTTGGAAGGAGAGACGAGGACGATGCCGACACCACAGCAACCCAGTCTAATAGTTCGACAGAAATCCCCACAGAACATCGAGTTTCCGTTTGCGTCGCTCTCCGATTGGCGGATCCCAACGGAGCTGTTCTTCGTGCGAAACCATTTTCCGTCACCGGACCTCAATGCGCGAGACTGGAGATTGCGCGTTGACGGGGCGGTGGAGCGGCCGATCGAACTTGACCTCGACAGCATCAAGGCGATGCAGAGCACGACTTTCACCGCCGTCGTCGAGTGCGCAGGGAATGGGCGCGTCTACTATGTGCCGGCGAAGGAGGGGTTGCAGTGGCAGAACGGGGCCGTCGGCAACGCCGCGTGGACGGGTGTTCTTCTGCGCGAGATTTTGGAAATGGCGGGCGTTAGGCGAACCGCACGTGAGGTTCTGCTCGTAGGCGCCGACAGCGGCGTCGTCGACGCGAACAAGAAAACGGCTTCTCCAGGCCCCATCGCTTTTGCCCGCAGTTTACCGCTGGAGAAGGCCGTCGCTGACAGCACGATCCTTGCCTATTCGATGAACGACGAACCGTTGACGCGCGATCACGGCTACCCGCTACGCGCGGTGGTGGGTGGCTGGTTCGGCATGGCTTGGGTCAAGTGGATCACGCATATCACGGTTGTGGAGCAACCGTTCCTTGGCTACTGGCAGGCGCGCGACTATTTCCGTTGGGAGCGCAGCCTTGGGGAACCTAGGCTGGTCCCCCTTACGGAGATGGAGGTCAAAGCGCAGATCGCGCGTCCCGTACAGGGGGCGCATCTCATCCTCGGCCAACCGTGCCGGATTTTCGGAGCCGCCTGGAGCGGAGAGGCTGGTATCCGGCAGGTGCAGGTCTGCACCGGAGATGGCAGGGGCTGGCGCGAGGGAAGGCTTCTCGAAACAGAATGTCCCTTCGCATGGCGCTTGTGGGAGTACATGTGGACCCCTGAAAAAGTGGGGCGATATATACTGCGATGTCGCGCGATCGATGGGGCGGGGTGCGTGCAGCCCGACCTCCCGCGTTCCGACTGCGAGAGCTACGCGGCCAATTGGATTATTCCGGTGGATGTTACGGTCGTTCCCGAGCCACAGACGTACGCGGAGGAATTCGTGATCTAATCGCCCGCATGGGGCGGAATGGCGGCTTTTGGCGCAAAGCGGACTGAACCACGTTGACCGCTATCGCCCCTAAGCGGATTTTTGGATGAGGTAACCTACGACCAACATCCAGCATCCAACTTAGGCGAAGCGAAGGATTTCCACCTGGTCAGTGGGTTCGCTTTAGCCAAGTAATATGCGTGCTTGCTTCTCTAACCGTGTCATCGACGGTTCCTAATAGCGATGTGTAATCGCGATGGTTTCGATATGCCCGTTACCGTCTCTTTCGTCTGCTTCGATCCACTCTCCACGGTAGTGGAAAAAGCCATCGTCGCGTCGCAGTACGAGGTGCCTGCCGAACTCAACCCCGTCCTGCACATAAGCAATTTCTCCATTGATCATCGAAGGGAAACGTCGTCCAGCATGCCAGCCGCGCGCGATACGTGGTTCTCTACGCGTCTGTATTGGCTGCTTCCGGCAAGCGTCGGCGGATCAGCGATGCTCCAACTCATCTCCCAACGATATGGGTCACGATATGTCGCTTCGGCCATTACCCGGTCAAACGACGGTGGAGCTGATGCCCACCCCTGCTCGATTAAATTGTGGTTGATAAAAATGCAGGCAACGAATGTGTGTCCATGAGAGCACATGTGACCGTAAATTGTTCTGTAGCTCTTCGCGATATGTTAGGCCTCTCTTGCTTTAGGGCGATCTAAACTACACGGTCTGCGTGCGCAGATTGTGGCAAGGGTTCCTCGGAGCAATGGCATGCCTCATGTCGGTTCGCATTCATCGCTGGGAAAATTGCGCAAGTCGCTTTCCCTCAGTACCGTTCTAGTTCCAACCGCTTTAACCTCCGTCGCCTGGCTCCTCGCCACGCCGTCAGCCTATGCGGCCTGTGGCAACAACCCGCCTGGAAACTACACATCCACGGTTCTTTGCCAAGCTGCGACAGGTGCCGCAAACCTTACAATCACCGGACCTTCGAACGTTACGATCAACCCAGGCACAGCGACGGCCTTCGGTATCCAGTCATGGGCGCAGGGCGGGACGGGTGCGACGGTATCCCTGAACGCAAGCAACGTTACCGTGTTCAACCAGCGAACTGGAGCCAACTCGGTCGGCATTTATGCTCTGGCCGATCCTTCAACCGGCGGAAACGGGACTTTGACGCTGTCGGGAACGAACAGCGTTACCACCAATTTCGGAACGGGGGTTCTGCTCAATATACAGGGAACCGGCAGCGGCACGTCGACCATCGGCGGAGTGCTTACCGTGGACAGTCGTGCAATAGGAACTGACGACAACGACGGCGTCGAAACGACGACGCACCAAGGCGGCAACGCGACCCTCATCATGACGGCGACGGGTTCCATCACCGTCAGGGGCGGCAATGGCATCTTCATCGATTCACTTTCGAACGGCGGGAACATTCGCGGCGACATTGCCGCCGGAATGACCGTCAACCTCGACAACACCATCGCGGGCGCGAACAACGCGCGAAACCCCAACTCTGGCATCTACGCCGTCACCCAGACGACGGGGAACGTGGACCTGACGACAGGGGCGGCGATCAACACACAAGGTGCGCGGGCCGACGGCATACGGGCGGTAGCCGTCAGGGGAACCGTAAACGTCAACAATTCCGGCCCGATCCAGACGACTGGCGACAACAGTCGCGGCATCGAAATGACCACGACGGCTGGCACGGCCGGTCCCGGTGGCCCCATCACCGCAACCAACTCGGGTTCCATCCAGACGCAAGGCCTCAATAGCGCGGGCATTCTGGCGACGTCGACGGATGGAAACCTGTCGATCACGAATACGGGCCAGATCACGACCAATGGCCGCGAGTCCAGCGGCATCCAGGCCGTGGCGGCAATGCCGGTACCGCCACGATCGACACGGGGTCCACGGTGCGAGCAAACGGCCAGTTCGGCATCGGAGTCTATGCGTCGGGCAGCACTTCGAACGTGACCAACGAAGCGGGAGCGTCCATTTCCGGCGGCTGGCAGGCGGGCATGGCCGACACGGGTACCGGCGGATTGCCATCGGCGGGCGTGGCCATCGGCTCGCGCCGTTCCGGTTCGACGCTGACGAACAACGGAACCATCGGAGCCCTGTCGGATCGAGCGATCGTCGAACTGGACAGATATGGCATCGGAGCCGCAGAACCGTTGACAATCATCAACAACGGCACCATCACCGGTTACATCCAGCTAGGCGCGGGCAACGCGACGTTTCGTAACCTGACGCCGAATTCCTTCGATCTCCGGAATTTCGCCGACACGAATGGGGACGGAACGCCCGATACGAAGAGCGTCGCGGTATCCGATTTTGGAGCTGGCACCGACGTCTTCTCCAACGAAGTCGACGGCGTCGTCCGTCTTGCTCCTGTCGCTGGAGCGGCGACGACGGACCCGACCGGCTATTATGTCCCGACGACCGGTGTTGACAGCCGACCGCTTGAAGCCTCCTTCTACGATTTCACGCGGGAAGGGCTTCTCCAGGGACAGTTGGTCAACCTCGAAACCTTCGACAATGCCGGGACGATCGATCTGCGCGGGACGGCGCTCGGCAACACTCTCGTCATCACGGCGAATCCCACCGCCTCGGGATCTCCCGGCTCCGGCACCTACATATCGGATGGCGGTCAGCTCCTTCTCAACACCAGGCTCAATGACGGCATTCCTCTTGGCGGCCAGACTAATTCCTATTCCGACATGCTGATCGTCGACCAGACCCAGCTAGGAGCAGGCGGCGCTACATCGATAGGTATCACCGTCGATCCGGCCTCCGCCGGGGCCGTGACACCGGGGAACGGCATCGAGGTCGTCGAGGTGCGCAACAAGGCGGGTTCGGCGGACGACACGTTCGTGCTCGGCTCGCGTGCCGCCAGCGGTGCTTATGAATATACCCTCTATCACAACGGCGTGGGGGCCGACGCTGCGGACGGAAACTGGTATCTACGCTCGGGGTTGGTGCCCGAACCCCCGGTTCCGCCTGAACCGCCCGGTCCGGGCCCTACGCCACCTCCTGATCCGCTGCCCGATTACCGCAACGAAGTGCCTGAGGATATCGTTCTTCCCGCGCTTGCGAACCGTCTCGGACTGGGGATGATCGGAACCTATCGCGACCGCATTGGCATCGACTATCCCGATCCGGTAAAGCCTGCCGAAACGATCTGGTGCAAGGACCCTGCGCAGAATTTCCGCTGCACCCCGACGGCTTTGCAAAGCTCGACCTATGCCGACTCCGTCCAGCCATACCGACATGCAGTATGGGGGCGCATCTTCGGAGAGACAGGCGACGTCGACTTCCCCGAGTCCAATCAAAGGTCGGCCGTCCGTAGCTTCGTCGATAACGGCCCCTCTTACGATTACGACATGTATGGTCTTGAGATCGGTGCCGATCTGCTTCGCAGGGACAACGAAAACGGAACGCGGGATATCGCGGGTTTCTTCGTGGGCGTTGGTCGCATAACGTCGGACGTCGACACGCCTTTTGGCCGGCGGGCGGGTTCCGCAGACATCGACGGCTATTCGCTTGGAGGCTACTGGACCAGGCTGGATGAAAGCGGGTGGTACGTCGACGGCGTGCTTCAGGCGACATGGTACGACGCCAATACCAATTCCGAGGGGCGGGGACGGCTGCCTGGCGAGTCCTTCGGGACCGATGGCTGGGGCTTTGCGGCGTCGGTCGAAACGGGACGTCCATTCAACCTGACAAACGGATGGTCGATCGAACCCCAGGCGCAGCTGGTGTACCAACACGTCTCGCTTGATGACGACGCCGACCATTTCGGGCAATTCAACTACAGTGACACCGATACCCTTTATGGCCGACTGGGTGCGCGTCTTGCCAAGGACTGGGCCACTGAAAACGGCCGCAGGTTCACGGCGTTTGCCTCGGCCGACATCTGGAGTTCCTTCGGCGCGTCTGGCGATACGACGGTAGCCAGCCTGTCAGGTGCCAATCCGGTGACATTCCACACCGACCTCGGTGGCAACTGGGGGCATGTCGGTATCGGATTATCGGGCGAGGTCGCGCAGAATGTCACGGTCTTCGCCTCCGGTGATTACAACTTCGGCATTGGCAGTGGGGACTTCGACAGTTGGGGAGGACGGGTCGGCCTCAAGGTGAAGTGGTAGGCTCCCGACGAACCCGAAAAAAGCGGTTTCTCCGGCTGGCTCCGATCCTGTTGGCGATTTCGCCCCTAACCGGCTGCCAGGATCAGCCCGCACCACCGCAGGTGCAGGGGCCGTCGGCGTTTGCGGATGAGCCATACCCCGTGCGGCTGGTGAACCGCGCGAGGTTCGACAGTTCTCTTCGGCCGACGCGTGTTCGAAACGAAACGGGCATGCCACCCGGCGCGGTCGTCGTCGACACAAGCAATCGGCACCTCTATCTGGTCGAAAGCGCCACAACCGCCATGCGCTACGGGATCGCGGTTGGAAAGGCGGGATACTCCTGGAAAGGGCTGGCTTCCGTCGGACGAAAGACGGCCTGGCCGGCGTGGTACCCGACTGACGATATGAAGGTCGCCTCGCCTGGTATCCCCGCTCGGATACCTCCGGGACCCGACAATCCGCTAGGAGCACGTGCGCTTTATTTGTACAGCGGCGGGAAGGACACGCTCATCCGCATCCACGGAACCTCAGAGCCGTGGACGATAGGAGCCGAAGCATCTTCGGGATGCATACGCATGCTCAACGAGGATGTCATCGAGCTGTTCGCCAAGGTAAACGTCGGCACGCCGGTGGTGGTTCGGTAACACCGTGGTGTGCCGCGGTGCGGCAACTAGATGTCGCGCATGCTGAGGAAGCTTTCATAGGTCTGCTTGAGGCCAACCTTGAGCGGGCGCGCATTGTTCCAGCCAAGCTCACGCAGGCGGCGCAGATCGGTAAGCTTACGCGGCGTTCCGTCCGGCCGCGTGGTGTCGAAGGTCAACGATCCGTTGAAGCCGACCGTTTCGCAGACGAGGCGAGCAAGCGCGGCGATCGACAGTTCCTCCCCTGAGCCGACATTGATCGGCAGCGGGCCGGAGTAATTGCGCAATAGAAAGACCACGGCCTCGGCCAGGTCGTCCACGTGGAGGAACTCCCGTAGCGGCGTGCCGCTGCCCCAGATCGTTAGGGATTCTGCGTTGTTCACCTTGGCCTCGTGAGCCTTGCGGATCAGTGCCGGCAGAACGTGGCTCGTTTCCAGGTCATAGTTGTCGCCAGGACCGTAAAGATTGGTCGGCTGGGCCGAGATGAAATCGCGTCCCTGCTCCTCGCGATACGCTTGGCAAAGCTTGATGCCGGCGATCTTGGCAATCGCATACCACTCGTTGGTCTTTTCAAGTGGGCCGGTAAGCAGTGCTTCCTCGCGGATTGGCTGTTCTGCGTCACGCGGGTAGATGCAGGTGGAGCCGAGCAGCAGAAGCTTGCTCACGCCCGCGCGCGCGGCAGCTTCAACGATGTTCGCCTCGATCATGAGGTTGTCGTAGAGAAAGGCGACCGGCGAAGCGCTGTTGGCGGCAATGCCGCCCACCCGTGCCGCGGCTACAATAACGGCATCAGGCTTTCTATCCAGCAACCAACTCCGGGTCGCGGCCTGATCCGTAAGATCAACCTCGCTGCGAGGGACGGTCAGTACCTCGCAGTTCAGCCGCGAGAGGAGACGGAAGAGCGCCGAGCCAACCATGCCACGATGGCCCGCAACCCAAATCCGTTTTCCCTCAATCTCAAAAACAGGGTTCATCCGTCAGTCCTTGTCTCTCTGATGAACCGAATTCGCAGCATGTTCCTGAATATCGGAATTGACCATTTCAATGATCATCTCCTCCAGCGTAGTCGTGGCGCGCCATCCGAGCTCTCTTTCGGCCTTGGTGGGATCGCCGAGCAATAAGTCCACTTCCGTCGGACGAAAATAGCGCGGATCAACCTCAATCAGGCAGCGATCCGTACCGCGCACAAAACCGCGCTCTTCGACGCCCTTTCCTCGCCATTCTATATCGACGCCGGCGACCTGAAAGGCCGTGCTCACAAATTCGCGCACGCTGACGGTACGACCGGTAGCGAGAACGTAATCGCCCGGAGTGTCCTGCTGCAGCATGCGCCACATGCCCTCGACGTAATCGCGGGCGTGGCCCCAGTCGCGCATGGAATCGAGATTGCCAAGATAGAGGCGGTCCTGATCGCCGGCGATGATAGCCGCCACGGCGCGGGTGATCTTTCGGGTCACGAACGTTTCGCCTCGACGCGGGCTTTCGTGATTGAACAGAATCCCGTTCGAGGCGTGCATGCCATAGGATTCTCGGTAGTTAACCGTGATCCAATATGCGTACAGTTTGGCAACACCATAGGGTGAACGCGGATAGAAGGGGGTCGTTTCCTTCTGCGGCGTCTCCACGACCTTGCCGTAAAGTTCGGAGGTCGAGGCCTGATAGAAGCGGGTCTTCGCCATGCCCAGGATGCGCAGTGCTTCCAGGATGCGCAGCGTGCCCATGCCGTCGGCGTTGGCCGTATATTCAGGCGTCTCGAAGCTCACGTGTACGTGTGATTGAGCGGCGAGATTGTAGATTTCGTCTGGTTGCACCTCCTGAATCATGCGGATCAGATTGGTGGAATCAGTCATGTCGCCATAGTGTAGCGTGAAGTGGCGATTCACCTCATGCATGTCTTCGTAGAGGTGATCGACGCGCGCGGTGTTGAAACTCGATGACCGGCGCTTGATGCCATGCACCTCGTAACCCTTGGAAAGCAAGAGCTCTGCAAGGTAGGAGCCGTCCTGTCCAGTTACGCCGGTGATCAATGCGCGCTTGGGAGCCGTATTCGTCATGGGTCTTCGCTCTTAGCAGGGGCGGGCGACAGAGGCGAAGGCTTCGGCCACGCGCGCAATGTCTGCTTCGCTCAGATTGTGATGGTTCGGCAGGTAGATGCCGTAGTCGTGCACCTTGTCGGCGTTTGGAAGGGCGAGCCGCGGATGATCACGAAGCCAGAAGGGATGGCGTGCGATGTTGCCGCAGATCAGCGGTCGGCACTCGATGTCGAGTGCGTTGATATGTCGGTAGGTTTCCAGCCGGTTCTCGATGAAGGTGCCGTAGGCGAAGGACGACAGAACTTCCGTATCCCCTGATTGGCAGAAGAATTCCGGCAGCGCCTTGCGATACAGATCGAAATTGACGCGGCGCCGTTCCACGATCTGGTCGAGTTTCTTAAGCTGCGAGCGACCGAGGAATGCCTGGAGGTCGGTAGAGCGCAGATTGTATCCGGCATGGTAGAAGGTGTAGAGGTTCTTGAACTCATCGACCCCGTGCTGCTCTGCCAGCGACCGGTGCAGTTCCGGCGCGAGATCGCGGCTCCAGCCATGTGAGCGCAGCGAAAGCATCAACTGGTGCAGGTCGGAGTCGTCGGTGACGACCATACCGCCTTCGATCGTCGAAATGTGGTGTCCATAATAAAATGAGAAGCTGCCTGCCGTGCCCATGGTGCCGAGCATACGGCCCTTGTAAGTCGAGCCGAGCGCCTCGCAAGAATCCTCCAGCAGGACAATGTCGTAGCGCTGGCAGATGTCTCGGATTGCGTCCATGTCGCCGGAATGGCCGAGAACGTGAACGAGGATAAGCAGCGCCGGCGGATCCTTACGGCACAGGTCTTCCAGATGATTGAGGTCGATGCCCAGCGACTTTGGATCGCAATCGCAGAGGCGCACGTCGAAGCCGAGCTGGAGCAGCGGCGAAACTGTCGTCACCCAACTGACGCCAGCCGCGATCGCTTTGTTATTGCGAAGGCGGCCCGCCTCTTTGAGCGCGGCGATCATCAAAAGATTCGCCGATGAACCGGAATTGACATAAACCGCGTGGCGGCAGTTCATCCAAGTGGCAAACTCCTGCTCAAAGGCGAGTGTCTGCTCGGATTTGGTCAGGCGGTTGCCGGCAAGCATCCACTCAGAGAGAGCCTTGAGCTCACCCTGATCGATGGTTTCCTCAGCAAGGCGGATTGGACGCCCTTGAGTCATTACGATGCCTCCCTGATACGCACGGCGCGCATCACTTTCATTTCGAGATAATGCCGGGCTACTTCTGCGTAAGCAGCGCGCAGTTTCGCGGTCTTCTCACCGGATCCGAAGGCGTCAATCGTGATAGAGCCCTCGTGAAAGCGGAAGAAGGCGAGCGGTTCACGCACAAAGCCGACCGCTGGATAGCGCAGCATCGAGAGCAGCGAGACGAAGGCATCAGGGCCGACGCCACGATATTCGTTGATCTGAAGCGGCAGCCGCCCTGGATAGAGCGCGTCAATCAGGATCTGCCGGCGATAGACAGCTGCCCCGGGCGAAATCAGCGAGCCAAGAATTTGCCGCTCCACAGCGTCGACCGGATATGTGCCGGTTTCCGGCAGCCAGTCGGTAAACTGACGAAGCTTCGTAGGCAGGCCGGGGCCGTCCGTGACATCTGCGCCAGTAAAGGCGAAGCCAGTTTCCGGCGTGATGACCGCAAGGCATTCCTCGATGAAGGTCGGCGCAATCCAATCATCGTCATACTGAAGATGGACGAACTCTCCACTGGCATGCAGCACGCCTTCAAGCCAGCAAAAATGAGGGCCGAAATCGCGCTCGCGGCGAATATAGAGAATACGGTCACCGTAAGCTTCCGCAATCTTCGGCGTGTCATCGGTGGAGCCGTGGTCCACGACTATGACCTCGCAGGCCTTCGTTTGGTTCAGCGCGCTGTCGATGGCGACAGGCAGCATTCCGGCACGGTTGAAGGTGGGAATGACAATGGAAACAGTCTCAGACATTGGAGTCTCCTAGTAACTGTCTAAGGCGCGAGATATCCGCGACGAGGGTGTCGGAGCCACCGGTGGCTCTGATATCGAGAGGCCGAGGGCTAAAAACCTGCACGAAATCACGTATCGTTGTGCCGAACCCGGAACCGATATTGACCGGCCCCGTTGCAGAGGAAAGCGCGAGGCGTACGACGCGCTCCGCTGCAGCTTCCGCCGACAAGAAATCCCGGATGCTATCGCCACCCGGAAGTATGAAGGGTTGGGTCAAGTCCTCTTCCGCCAGGCGGCGCTGGACGGATGGGCGAAGGAAGGAGCCGCTTTGGTCGGGATCATGGATCGAAAAGACACGTGCTGCGCAAAAGGCGCGGCCAGACGCTTTGCAAATGTCGGCAGCCACGCGCTCGGCTACCCATTTTGTCCGTCCGTACAAAGATGATGGTGCCTTTTCGGCGTCTTCGGCGATCGGCGAATTAGATGGCGCGTAGATGTGGCTCGATGAGCAAAAGAGGAACGAGGCCGGGTGCCCGTCAAGCGCCGAGAGAAGATTGATCGTACCCGCGACATTCACGGCATAGGCACGTGCAGGGTCGGCTTTAACCGCTGCGACTGGCACCAGAGCCGCCAGGTGAATGACCATGTCGATGGGCTGCAGGGCGGCGGTTGCCGCCCCCGTCTCATCCAGGTTCGTCAGATCGGCTTTGTTGGCGATCACGGTAGCGTCGGGCACAAGACGGGCGAAATGCCTGACGACATGCCTGCCCAGAATTCCGCCCGCGCCGGTTATCAGGACACGCATGGACGCATCTTTTCATGAACTTGGCACCCTACCGAGACCCTTCGGCTGGCAGAGGTCAGGTCGCGCTCACGCTGCATCCAGTTTCCTTATTTCCCGCTGCCGCAAGTTCCTTGCAACGCAGCGAACACGTTAAAAAATGGCCACTTCAGATGGCAATCGCCCGGCCCCCAGGATTTCTGGTCGCGGCAATTGACACGAATGTCAGGCTCATGCCATCTCCCATGGCTGACACCAATGCCGCGTGTGCCATGCGTGAACCTTGCGCGAAAGGAATTCCCCGACATGCACTATACTCGAGTACGGACGCAGAGCGATTTCGACACTGCGCTGGTGACCGTGTTCTGCGCAGTGTGGCACCGTCAGAACAACAAGCATGAATTGTTGAAGTCGCATTATATCAACTTGCGCCGGCAAAGCGTCGGAGTGCGCATCCTCTACATCTTCGACAATGGCGATACGCCACCAGATTGGCTGGATGCTGACTGCTACGTCTTTTCCCACCCGCTCTCGATCTATGAGGCCTGGTCCGCGGCGGTGGCTTTGAGCGAGTCGCTGTTCGTGATGAACCTCAATCTGGACGACCGTCTGGCTACCAATGCAGTCGAGTTGTTGGTTGGCGCGGCCTGCGCCTCCTCCGCCGTGCTGGTCGGAGGCGAATGGCTGATATGCTTTGATGATTCACATCTTGACGAGCCTTTCAAGGCCCCGATTCTCACCGCATCCGAATACGAGCCGGACTGGCCCCCGAAGCCGCGTGATCGCCTTAGACTCGGGTCTGGCACCGGGGAACGTGGCACATTCGGCCCGGCAACGCTTTGGAATTCCAAGGCAATCGGGAAGTATTATCCGAGCTACTTTGCCGATGGTTCCATCATCAAGTCGATCGGCGATGCGTTGTACTGGAACATGTTCCAGCAAAGGAACCTGAGAAGCATTCGTCTGCCTATTTTGATTGGGAAGTATTTCTCGTCACCCTCGGACCAGGCCGAGTTTCGCGCCAATGAAGACGCTGAGCTATTGAAGCGCTACGGGGTTTCCAACCTGTCGTTTGCTGACCGCATCCTTGGTGGCGAAGTGTCAGACGTGCCGAGCTCAGCCCGCCAGTTGAGGGTTTGACAAGCCGAGGTCTGCGGGAACCCAAAAAGCCCAGACAATAACCGGACGCGAATCTCCTTGATGACAAGACTTCTGACCAGCCTGGGCTCGAGTGCGGAGCGCAGGGTCTGCTTGTGAAAGTGATCGGCCTTGCCGCTGGTCGCCGCGATTTCAAGTACTCGGGAGTGTGTGGTTGTTCCCGACTTGCTATCGCATCTATGGATTCCATATCATTCCAAAATGAAGCCCCAGAGCATTGGGGATCTACACGACGTTTACCCCGTCGACAGGCAGCTGAGAGTCTTAAGTTCGTCGCGGCACAGTCTGCGAGACAGAGCGACCGGTCGGGTCGCAAGCCCTATACGTCGCCTTGAGCGCTTGTGAGAGCGATATGTTTACGGGAGGGAGCCATGAGTTCGCGGGGCGGACAAGGCGATGATCTGTCACTGGAACCCGAAAGGGTTCGTGATCAGCTTGATCGCATCTTGTCGAGCGCCGAGTTTCAGGTTCCGGAGCGTAGTCGGAGATTTCTTGCATATGTCGTCGATGAAGCACTGGCGGGACGATCAGAGAATCTGAAGGCTTACACCATTGCGCAGGCGGTCTTCGGCCGAGATGCTTCCTTTGATGCCCAAAACGATCCGGTCGTTCGTATCGAAACAGGGCGTATTCGCCGCGCCCTGGAGCGATACTACCTCGTGGTCGGGCAAAGCGATTCCATACACATCGCCATACCCAAGGGTGGATACGTACCGAGTTTCACCGCAAGCCAGTCAGAGATTGCGTCAGGACGTCATTCGCCGGGAAAAGATGTCGACGTGCAGGAGGCGCCGGTGGCGCAACATAAACGTCCGCTTGCCTACCGGGATTTTATCCTGCCGGTTGGTGTCCTGCTTGTCATCGCCGCCATGGGCATGTTGGTGCTGATGCGGCCGCTCCAAGAACTGGTTGCTTCACTGAACCCTTCGTCGGGCACACCTTTGCCTGCGGGAGATGAGATGCGGCCGCAGATCGTCGTGGAGCCTTTGGTCGGCATAGGTCGGGACAATGGCGACGCCGGCATCGCCAAGAGTCTGACGGATGGCGTCATTGTGGAACTGACGAAGGTCAAATCAATCGCTGTCAGGACGCCTGGGCCGAAGGCGCATATCGCGGCGCCAAACCAACCGTCACTCTCCATCCAGGGCAGCGTGGGCACCGAGGATAAGCGGTTGCATGTCCAAATCCGGCTGGTTGATCGAGCCGACGGAACCGTTGTCTGGACAGGCGCCTATGACAGAAACCTTGACGAAGGACGCATTCTTGACGTGCAGGATGAAATCGCCCGGCTGATCGCGGATGCGATATCTCGGAGGCAGTAGGGTCAGCCTCCTTCCATATAGAGAGTGCAGATGCCACAGATGCTGCAGCGTCGAACTTATTTACCGGTGTCCGCGGCGGGTTCGATTGCGACACCTGCGGCTCGTAGACCTTTGAAAAATGCTTCCTGATCTTCCGGGCGCTGCAGACGCAAGGAAACCTCCTTGCGGATGTTCTTCATCAATCCGGATGCATGGGCATTCAGCCATTCCCGTTCCTGCCTGGCGTCAGCCGTTTTCCCGGCCGTGCCAAGAATAGCAAGGAGCACGAGGTGATGCGTGGGATTGTATTCCAGGTCGGACATGCGAGACCACAGTTCCGCGGCCCGGACGTCATTCCTCATCAGGGCACACAATGCCATGCCCACTTCGTAGTATCCCCTCGGGCCCGCATTCTTGTTGACGGCGCTCGAAATCAGCTCGCAGCCTGACTGCCATTTCCCCGACATGGCCAGCCGCAACCCGTATTCCCCCGCGACCTCGGTATCATTGGGGTTCATGGCATAGGCTGCCGCACCCGCCTGAAGGGCTTTGTCGACATCATTTCTGAAAAAGCTCACCTGCATGAGAGCCTCAAGGACACGCGCATCGTTTGGGGCAAGCGAGGCTGCCCGCTCCGCCGCGCTGGCGGCTAATTCCAGCGTCTCGTCCGTTGAGGATGTGCCGAGCTTATAACGAAACCTCATCTCGTCCAGGTAGGTGAGGGACAGAAGCGCCCAGGAGGCAGCGCTTTTCGGAAACAGCTCTGTCGCTCGTTGCAGACAGTCGCGCGCCGTGTTGTGCGTCTGGGCATTCATCGACCTACGGTAGCTATAGTAAGCCAATCTGCAGGCATAGGCGTCCGCATCTCCGCTCTGCGGATGCCGGGCAAGTGCGTCGGTGTCGGCTTGAAAAACCGCACCATATGGTTCCGCGACAGTGCTGGCGATCTCTTCAGCGGCGCCGGTCAGGATCTCGAGCTTGCTTTGCGCGCGAAGGTCCGCGTCGTAATTGTTCGCCCAAATCACTGCACCGTCGGATTGGCGCACGAGCCGGGCGACAAGCCGCAATCTTGGCCCGTCGAGTTGGACATTGCCTTGCAAACCATAAGCATTCGGGCTCGGTTGTTCGGCCTTCGACGCATCCGCGACAACGACGATGTCATCGAACTTTGCTAGCTTGCCGATAATCTCGTCCCTCAGGCCACGCGCGATGTCGGAAGCAGCATTTGCGGAACCCTCATCCTCAAAGGACTCGACAATGACTCTGGGTTCGGCCGCTTCTGTCGGCGAGGCGCCTGAGGGATTTTGGTGCCACCCCGACAATGCCTGTGGAAGGACGATATAAAGCGAAGCTGCCGCGAGCAAAAGGGCGGTGCCGAGCGTCAGCGTGGTCGATAATTGAGGGCGGCCGAAAGATTGGCCGAGGCTGTGAAGCGGCCCGGTGTCACGGTGACGCTCGATCGCTGGCGCGAGATCAAACTGCGGCGCCGCGAGCGACGGTGTCGGAACGTTGTGAGCATATTCGAAGCACGGCCTGTACCCACCCTTGGGGATCGTAATCGTTACCTCGTCCGCTTGGCCGGCGATGAGGTAGTAGCGTTCAAGTGCTCGGCGGACTCGGCCTGCTTCGATCCTGACGACAGGATCGTTCTGGGCGTCGAAATTGACCTGGCGACCAAAGACCTCATTGGCGATTGTGAAGGCCTTCAGGAATTCCGATCGGCCTGCCAAGGCTTCGCTTATGATGAATTGCAGAAACTTGCGGCCCCGCTCCGGCGAATGGAATTCTTCGCTCGCCAGTATCCGTTCAAGTTGGTCGTAGATTTCCTCGGCCGTCGGCTTCGAGGGCTTGGCTATTGCGCTGCTCATGATGACGCCCTAACGAGATCACGCAAATATTTTAGCTGAATATAGTATTAGCTCAGAACTGCCGGTGGCTGCAACCGCTACATACGATACACCTTCAAATGGTTACCCGCCGGTTGAGCGCGGTGCAGTCCGATTTGGGTCACTGGTTTTGGCCTAGAACAGTCCATCAAACCGATCGATAGGTGCAGCGTTGGATAAAATTCAATCCGTGCCGGTGTTCTCTGCCATCGCCGGGGCAGCCGTAGCCCCGGGCAATGTCTCTGATGGCCAAGCCCAGGCGCGCAGCAGTTCGTAAAAGACACTGAGCACGATTGGCCCCAGAAACAGGCCGAGCAGGCCATGCGAGAGAGTTCCGCCGATGACGCCGATGAGGATTACCGGCATCGGAGTTGAAAGCCCTCGGGACATCAAGATCGGCTTCAGCACGTTGTCCACGACCGTGATCGGGATCGCCACGACAGTGAAGGCAAAGGCCATCGATGCAGGCCAGGAGAACCATGCCCAGATGATGGCCGGGATAAGAACGAGGCCAGGGCCAAGCTGCATCAGGCAAAGCATGAACACGGCAAAAGTCAGGGCTCCGCGCGCCGGAATATCGAAGAAGGCAAAGCACAGGCCGCATAGGAGCGTCTGAAGCAAGGCTACGCCGATGACGCCGCGCGAGACGTTGCGAACCGTTGATCCCGCCAGCCGCGCAAAGCCAACCCCCCTCTCTCCGCCGATGCGGCCCGCCAATACCTGAATCGTTGCTGCAAGGCGGGGGGACATGGTGAGGAAGATGCCGGAGAGAATGACCGACGCGACGAAGCTCAGCACCCCACCGCCGATTGCTGCAAATTTGGCGATGATGACTCCCATGACCTCGCGGAGAGGCGCCTGGAATTTCATGATTGCTGCCGCGAGATTGCCGGCGACCTGGTTCCAGCCGGCGTAAAGGCGCTCGCCGACCACTGGCCAACCACGTATAGCCTCAGGAGCCGCGGGCAAGGTGAAATTGTCGGACTTCAATTGCGCCACGAGAGCCAGGATTGCATCGGCGAAATTGACCGCGACAAGCGCCAATGGCGCGATTATGAGCACAAGGCACGCTATGACAATAATGGTGGCCGAAAGCTTGGGCCGATCTCCTAGAAGTCTGGACAGACCGGTGAACATCGGAAAGAGCGCTACCGCGAGGATCGCGGACCAGATGACGATCAGCGCGAATGGCGCAATCAGCTGCAGGCTCCAATAGGCGAATAGTCCAATGATGCCGATCCGCACCAAGTCGCTGACCCGTGCCTCTACCGAAATCTGCGCGGGACCGGCTTCTGCCGCGGTCCCGCTCTTCTGTTGCTGCATCGCGTAGCCTATTCCACGGTTTTCCACAGTGCATGCCTGAACGGATCAGGCGTCATCGAGTCGTCTCCGGCACAACATGCCTGACGCTCTGATCCTCGACATAGTTCGATGGCCGCTTCTGCCGTTTGCCAAGATCCGGCGCGTCGAACTTTACCCGCTCGTAGGGGATCGACTGCAGGATATGGGAGATGCAGTTTATCCGGGCGCGCTCCTTGTCGTCGGAAGGCACGAGCCACCACGGCGCGTGGTTGCTGTCCGTCATCCGCAGCATCTCGTCATAGGCTCGCGTGTAGTCCCACCAGCGCTGGTAGGACTCTACGTCCATGGGGCTGAGTTTCCACTGCCGAACCGGATCGTCGATGCGGCGCTTGAAGCGGCGTTCCTGTTCTTCCTCGCTGACGGTCAGGAAATACTTCAGCAGAATAACGCCGCTTTCGACGATGGCCGCCTCGAAGCGGGGCGCAAGTTCCAGGAAGCGCTGAGCCTTCTTCTCGCTGGCGAAGCCCATGACGCGGTCAACGCCGGCGCGGTTGTACCAACTGCGGTCGAAGATCACGACCTCGCCGGCTGCCGGCAAATGCGCAATATAGCGCTGCATGTAGATCTGGGTTTTCTCGCGATCGGTGGGAGCGGGTAAGGCGACGACGCGGAATACACGCGGGCTGACCTTTTCCGTTATCCGCTTAATCATCCCTCCCTTGCCGGCGGCGTCACGGCCTTCGAAGATGATGACAATCCGGGCGCCCGACTTCTTTACCCATGCCTGCAGATTCGCCAGTTCGATCTGCAGTCGCCTGATTTCCTTGTCGTAGTCCCAGGACTTGGCTTTCTTATGCTTGCCCTTGCGTTCCGCTGGAACCTCTTGCTTCGGATCGTATGCTTCGTCCATCGTTCCCTCCATTGTTTAACGCGCATTCCCTGCGACATTGCCCATGAGCGCGCGCAGGGCCTCTTCCCGACCATTGAAAAGATTGTGGGCGCCGATCTTCTTGATGAACCCGGCACGCTCCAGGATGCCGCGACTCTCCTCGCTGACGTCGGCAATGGCAAAGACGATGTCCCGCTTGGCCAAGTCATCGGCCACAGCGTCGAGTGCGAGCGCACCTGTGCTATCCACGTGCGTGATGGCACCGGCGTCGAGAACGAAGCACTTGGTTCCGGGAGCAAGCTCTCTGGCAACCTCCGTCAGTCGCATGCGGACATAGTCTGCGTTGTAGAACAGGATGTTGCCCTGGATGGCGAAGACGGCAGCGCCTTCGACGGGGCGCGCTTCCGGGAAGCGGGCGAGCTCGAAGAAGCCGTGCCGTCCGGCAATGTGACCAAGGAGGCTGTCACGCGGAAACATCGTCTTGCGCAGGAGGTAGACGAAGGTTGCGGCAACGGCAACGACCACGCCGTTGAGGACGCCGAAGCTGATTGCGCCCCACATGGCGATCAGCGCAAAGACGAATTCCATGCGGCTGATGTGCCAGATCTTCTTGAGTTCCTGAATATCGATGAGGCTGATGGCGGCGCTTGCAAGGATGGCTGCGAGCGCGGGGATCGGCAGGATCCGCAGAGCGCTGTGGAGGAATACAAGAGCGGCGATCAGCGTGGCAGCTGAGACCAGTCCCGCCAGCTGGGAGACGCCGCCCGTGGAGAGGTTTATCGCGGTTCTCGAGTCCGACATGCTGATGGGAAAGGAACCGAACAGGCCGGGCGCGATGTTGGCCGCGCCGAGACCGATCAGTTCCTGGTTCGCATTGACGTTTTCACCAGTGCGCGATCCGAAGCTTCGCGCGGTCACGATGCCGGCGCCGAAGCTCACCAGAAAGATCGCGGCCGAACCAAGCACAAGCTTATCGAGCGGCATCTGATGGATTGCCGGCAGGGAAAAGCTCGGGAAGCCGCTTGGGATATTGCCCACGACAGCCATGCCACGTCCCTGGAAGTCGAAAAGCGCCGAGAGAATGACGGAAATAACAACCACGAGCACAGGACCCGGAACCTTGAGGTGGAACGCCTTGACGATCCAAAGCAGCGCAAACATGGAGAGACCGAAGAGAAGCGACGGCCAGTGGATCAAGGCGGCCTTGCCAAGAATTTCGGCAACCGGCGCAAGGAGACCATCCGACTCAATCCTTACACCAGTGAAGCGGCTGATCTGCCCGACGAGGATGGAAAGCGACACGCCGGCAAAGAAGCCCACCAGGATCGGGCGCGACAGGAAGCTCGCGAGGACGCCGAGGCGCAGCAGTTTTGCGGCGATGCAAAAGACGCCGACGCCAAGGGCGAGCGCCGATGCGATGGCAACCCGGTCAATGTTGGCAGCAGCCGGATCGGCCGCGATGATAACGGTCATCGCAGCCGCAAGCACCGTCATCGTTGCGGCATCGGGGCCGACGACCAAGAGCCGGGAAGGGCCGAAAAGTGCGTAGGCGATCGGCCCAACGATGCTGGCATAGATGCCGGTCTCTGGAGGCAGGCCAGCAATCGCCGGATAGGCAATGGCGCTCGGCAAACCCACCGCGGCGATCGACAACCCGGCAGGGATATCGCTACGAAGCCAGTCTTTCTTGAAACCGGCCAGGCCCCGCAACATTGGTAGGCTGCCTATCAACTCGGGCTCCCTCTGCTCTCTCGTGGTTGATCTCCAAGCTTGTCCGGCCGCCGCATCCAGGCAACGACCGGAAATTGTTGATGCGTTCAGTGTTCGAGGAAGACGTAGTTCATCCAGCTGCTCATGCGTAGCAGGACCTTTCGGAGGAGAGCGACGTGGTGCCAGTAATGTGTGTAGACCGCGACCTCGGCGACCACACCGCCGGGCAGTTGATACCCGTCGGTGCTCTCCAGTATTTCGATACCCGCCAGTGTCTGCCCCGGCGACAGCCGTTCGGGCGATTGCGGGTCGATCAGCGCGCCGCCTGGCTGCAACTGGCCTTGCGCCATCACAT
>Ga0102591_1001672_pt1 | contig 28641 bp, 25 predicted proteins | sample AraplaCol_mCL_r2_2_FD_76860 | JGI IMG/M metagenome (GOLD analysis project Ga0102591, IMG submission 76860) | Arabidopsis root microbial communities from North Carolina, USA - plate scrape MF_Col_mCL_r2 (SPADES assembly) (version 2) | ecosystem: Host-associated > Plants > Roots > Endosphere...
CCCGTCGGGGTACTCGCTCAGCGGCACGCAGTGCAATGGCACGACGCAGCAGGCCGCCGCGGCGACGCCGGATTGCAAGGGCAAGGGCACGCTGCAGCCGGCGGGCTGGTGCCTGATGCGCACGCTCGTCGTGATGCCGGGGGACGACTCTCCGACGGCGACCTGCACCACCATCGCCAGCGGCATGGGGCTGAACTTCTTCAGCCTGATGGCGGGCAGCCGTCCCAATTACTACAACTGCTACATCGGACCGGCCTACAACTATTCGTGCCCCAGCGGCGGCACGCTGAGCGGCCAGGTCTGCGTGTCGCCCTCCACGGTGGCCGCGACGCTGAGCAGCTATTCCTGCCCGTCGGGCGGAAGCGTGTCGGGATCGAGCTGCGTGGTGACGTCGACGAGCGCGGCGTCGGTGAGCTACAGCTGCCCGGCGGGCCAGGCGGTGTCGGACAGCTCGTGCGTGGCGACGAACACGGAGACGCAAGGCGCATCGCCGGTGTACGTGTGTGACACGGGCTACACGCTGTCGGGCTCGACCTGCTCGACGGTGGTGAGCAGCGCGACCACGCCGGTGTACAGCTGCTCGCAGGGGTTCACGCTGTCGGGCACGCAGTGCACGAGTTCGACCACCACGACGGTCGCGGCAACGCCGAACTACAGCTGCCCGTCGGGGCAGGCGCTGTCAGGCTCGACGTGCACGGCGACGAATGCCGCAACGGCATCACCGGTGTATGGCTGCCCGAATGGGGGATCGCTGCAGGGGCAGCAGTGCGTCGGAGGAGGCGGACCGACGAGTCAGACGAAGTTCGTCTACCTCGGAACGAAGCTGCTGGCGGAACAGGACACGGTGGCGGGCATTGCCTACACGCACACGGACATGCTGGGTAGTCCGGTTGCCAGGTCGCAAGGCGTTGCGGGTGGCGGCTCGATCACAAACACACGGTTCGAGCCCTACGGCGCAGTGGCGCAAGGCTTCACGCCGAATCAGCCGTATGTCAGCGGGTTCACCGGGCATGTCCAGGACGGGCGCTCGGGGCTCGTTTATATGCAGCAGCGGTATTACGATCCGCTGGCGGGGAGGTTTCAGAGCGTAGACCCAGTCGTTACGGACGCCGATACGGGCGCGAGTTTCGGTCGATATCGTTACGCGGCCGGAAACCCGTTCACCTTCACTGACCCGGATGGCAGATTTGAAAAAGGTGACTCGCTGCCTTGGAAGGATCAAGGGTCAAACCTGCCGATTGGGTCTCGGAAGGAAGTAAAGTCCTCCGCATTAACTCTTGTACTGAATTCAACCGAAAGTGCCATAACGGGCGGGTATGGCGCTCGGTTTGAAAGTGCCCTAAAACAAGGAAATTACGGCACAGCCAGTCTGAATTTTGCCGCCGCGATGGGGTACGGCGCTGCAAACGTACTTACTCTGGGAGAGGCGAGCGCGGTCGGCGCATTGATCTCTCGGGGTGCCGCTACTGCTGGGGAGGTGATTTCCACCGGCATGTTGATCGAACGCACCTTCATGACGTCTAAAGGTCCAGTTGATTTTGCGGCCGAAGCGGTGGTTAAGGATGGAGGTCTCATTTTGAAGGATTCGGTCCTCTATGCGAGGTCGGAACAGGCGCTTACCGGAATGACACGTGACATTTATCGGGGGTTTGATACCATGAAAGAATGGGCAAGGGCGCGAGGTTTTACGTCTCTTGAGATTAATGGCACGCGAGCAGCAAATAGTACGTCTGCGACACCGGGTTCTTTTTGGTCAAAAGTGTGGGACCTTACAAAATGAATGAAAGAGATTTCATCTCTGAAAAGCGGGCAGGCGGCGCGACCATCATGGAGACAATCAAGGCTGTGATGAATGAGTACGGTCTGTCTTTGGGTCAGGCCAAGGAATTGGTGTCGAGTCACCCTGCTTGGACCACGGTCGTGGACGCTACGCGGCCATTGCACGAAGAATTGGATAAGCTTAACGAGAGCGAGAAGAAAAACATTCCGCGTGCGTGAGATTTAGAGTCGGTGCCGTGGTTTGATCGGTAAGGGGAAGCTTGTTGTTAAAACTTCAATTGCAACACCTCTGACGGGGCCAAAGTAAATCGACATTGAGAAGCCCCCTCGGGGTGTCTGCTAATTCAGAACCTTACGTGGCCGTCCGTTGCTTGATCCCTCGTCCGCTGCAAGCTCGGTTTAAAGCGATTGGGATGAGACGCAGAATTCGACTTGACCTCTGTGGGTCGACTCGGGGAAAGCTGGGCTATGAGTTCACAAGATCGGCAACCAGACCTTCGCCCTATTGGTGGCGCTCAAATGATTAGCCAAGCGGAACTTATCCGAATGTTTCATCGAGTGCTGATGGAGGCGAAAAATACCTACCCCTTTCAGGACTTGAAGAATGAGGTGCAGGAGGTTATTAAACGCTTGGTAGATCGGAAAGACATCGATCTGGTCGGCCTCATCTGCCACTTCGAATCTGAGAACGAATGGTTGCTGGTGACGCTCGATGAACTATTTTGGCGACAAGGTGAAGAAAAAACTCATTGAGTGCCAATCAAGGAAATTGCGGGCGCCAAGATTGACCTGCGGAAAAATCGGGAGCAAGGCGGTTTCGTTCCAGGAAAGGGATTCGGAATGCTGACATTATGTTTGATCGACGGTTCTGAATGCCATGTGTCTATGGAGGCGGGCTCCGCGGCAGAAGCTACGCTCAGGGTCATCACCGAACTGATACGAAATAGGTGAATTCCTCGTGGTTGACTTATATGCCTCGCCGCCCTAATTAAAGACTCAGGGGCTCACATCTCTTAAGATTAAGTGGAAAGCGACCGGCAAATATCACGGCTGTGAGGCCGTGTAGTTTTGATCGAAGGCATGCGTTTTCAGATTCAATGCAGTGATTGCTTGGCCCGTATCCAACTTTTCCGCAGGATGATTGCGTTGATGCCCATTCCGCTTTTTGGCCTGAGCTCTAACGCAGGCGCGGGAGCCGCAAGCTGCGCTGAAGCCGTAAATCCATCGAGGTACTTGAAAGCACCGCAATGACGAGGTGCAGATTGATGCATTCAAGCGTTATCGCGTGCCACTGCGAAAAGTTCATAAAACGAGGAACGAAGTTCGAGTTCGTCTTTGTAATTTCTGAAATGCCATCGGGACTTCTCTACTATGAGGAGATCTTGATGCAAGAGGCCGACGTTCTGCTGAGAGGGGTCGTGCGCGGCGCCAACGTTATCCCGGTAAGCTAATTCAAATGATCGAATTCCATCAATCTTTCGAGAGGGCAATAGGAAATCCTAAATGGATGCAAACTGCTCAAGCTGCGCATGAACTCATACGCCGAGATGGAGGCGCGCAAGTGGAGTACGGGAGCGGAGAAGCACAATCTTCTCTCGAAGTTGAGAAAATATATAAAATGAGGAGAGATATTGGTTACTTTGGTGTTGGTAAGGTGTTGGGTCTTGATGACATGATCGAGAGTCTGGCTGCGAGGGATAGACCGGTATACCTTATATACATGCGACTGCAGTGTGCTTTAATATCAATATGGCTCGAAGAGGGAGGTTTTGAAGTTGCAGCCCTATTGGTGATTCAAGCGCCGGAGTAAATTGATGTGGCGTCAAATTGGTTTGCGTGGTTTGCTCCAAGATATTTATTTGTTACCGATCGATCTGTGGAGAAGTGCAACCTCTGACCGCCGGCGGTTGTCGATCGTGGCATTCCGGCGTGGGTGATCCCGACGGATCGCCTTTCGGGGTTAGTGCCGAACGCGATGAGTCACTCGCCATTGCCACCAGTGGGTTTCTAACGATGAAGCCGGATGTCATCATCAACGTACGCTTCTTGACACCAGCCGAGGGCGGCCGCAATACAGCGGTGGAAGGACAGTTCTATGCCTGTCCACTGTTCGTTGATAGCGAGGGTCTCGACTGCCGGCTGTTGCTGGAAGGGCGGCGACTTGAGTTGGGCTCCACCTACGAAGTGCCGGTCAAGTTCCTCTATCGCGAATTGGCGCTTCCGAAGCTGGCCGTCGGAAAGGACGTGCTGCTGTGGGAAGGGCGGAACGTGGCGAAGGGCCGGGTCGTCAAGATCGTCGATGAGTGACGCAACGAGGCTTGTGGCTTGCGACGCGATCGGTCTGGCTCAGATGCGAGTAGTGAGTTCCCATTTGCGCGACACCTTACGAGATGCGGGGTGTTGCACTTCAACCTTGAGCCGGCCCTACTTACGACCCTTCAGGGAATATTGTTCACGTGAAAGATAAAATTGGCGGCGGGGTATTTCCATGAAAACAGAGGGCGATCTGCGCAAAGCAGCAGTTACTCAACTGCTTTGTTTGACTAGGCCGCTGAATGAAATTGAAGCGCAATTGACCGCGTTCGACTGGGACTATGAAGGAGTGCCCGTCGAGTTGACGAGGAGACACTTGGCGTCCGTCTTGCAACGATACCTTCAGGCGATCTTGTCTGCAGAAGATATCGAGACATGGGCAAACTTGATCGAGGGTCGCGAGGACGTTTGTTTCGAACCGCAATTCGCGCGTCAGATCGAAGTCGTTCTCAACGAGCTTGCAAATCCAACGTTGACTCAACCGCTTGAACACCAGCGTGCACAGGTTCTCCTTAACGGATTGATTGACGATGAAGGACGAAGCATTGCTGGAAAATGAGTTGAGCGCCCTTTGGCAGGTCAATCTGTGGCCCTTGAGTTCGCATCCCAATCGGCAAATAATGAGTTGCGAATGACACCAGAGGCACTACCAGTGTGCTGAAATACTGCTTCCATATCACACCTGTATCGAAAGACTCTGAGAAGCAGTCACTGATACCCACCGCTTGGCGACGCGTCCTCACAGCCATCGTCGATTCGATCGCCCGAGGCGAGTGCGAAAAATTAGCTGAGATTCCGGGCGTGCGCCCAATTGCCGATTCAAAATGTCGAGAGATATGCAGGAATGTCGAGGATTATGGGGCTCGGCTCGGCGAATTGCCTGAGGCGACGTGGAACACGTCGGCTTGTCAGTGGATGGAAGGTTATTGGGAGGTGCTTGTAGACCTGTTCTCCGAAGAAGAAGGTGCCAGCGACCTTGCGTTAAATGTTCGCGTTTACGAAGCTGGACTTGATTATTCGTTTGAAGTTCGATCGATATACGTCCCGTGAATCGAGAAAGAGCTTGATCCGGCCTCTGGGTCATGCGAGGGGGCCGGCCCCACATGGCACCGGCCACTCCTCATTCAGCCAAACCTGCAGAAGAAAAAGGCGCCGGCGCCGTAATTCCCGCAGTTGTTCACGAAGCTTTGCAATCCCTGGGTGCGCAGTGGATGCTGCACGGCGCGATATCCCGTCTCGACCATGCCGCCCGGCTGCAGCGAGAAGCGACCGAAGGTCGCGACCACGGGATTGGGGTTGTTGGCGTCTGTCTGCGATAGCCACACCGCATGTGGCGCAGGCATCGGATTCCCGGGGTTTTCGATCCGGGCGAAATGGTATCTGGGCGCCATATATCCGGGCGCCGCATAGATTTCCCGAAAGGCCACCGCATTGGTGCCGGCGGGAATTGGCGTTGCGACAAACAGGGCCGCGATCATGGCGTGGGCAGGATCGAAACCCAAAGGGTTTCTCTCAGCAAGCGCCTGGTCCGGCGTCAGCGCCCCGGCGGGCGCCATGGAGCCCACCCGGTATCCGAGCGCCGCGAACTGGGCCGTCGTGCCGACATCGCCTGCGGCATGTTGACCGCAGTCCGCATTGCCGCCGCCATATCGCAAGCCTCGCTGATCGCCGCTTGACTGTGTTCTAGGAAACATGGAAATCCTCCAAAAATCAGGATGAATGCTTCCCGGCAGTGCCGGGTCGGGCGGGGAGGTGGTCTGCATGGTGCTCCGCTACCGCGCCACGCAGCCATCCCGGCAATCTGGGACTGGACAAGGCGCAGTCACCTCAACGCGCCACGCTCGCGCGGCGCGGAGAAACCCCACGACCGTCCGGGCACGCCTCCCGGGGCGTGACTCCCATCACGGCCGCCACCCCCTGAATACGGGGGAGGGCCCCGCCAACCCACGACTGCATCACGCTCCCGTTGAAACGGCAAAAACGGCAGACGTTTTCAAAAGTAGCATTTCGTCCATTCGAAGCCGGTTTGTGGACCACCAGCCCGCCGCTTCCCACTGCGCCACCCGTGCGGCGCATCTCTCAAGGGACAGGACATGAACGGACTCTCGATCAAGAAGCAGCTGATGCTCGCTTTCGCCCTGCTGGTCGCCGTGGTGGCGGTGGTCAGCGCCGTGGCCCTGCAGGCGCTCAGCGCCGCGGACGAACGCTTCGCCGGCTACCTCGCCGGCATCAATTCCCGCGAGGCGCTCGCCGTCGACCTGCGCATCGCCGCCAACCGCCGCGCCATCGGCGTGCGGGACATGGTCGTCGTCAAGACGCCGGTCGACGTCGACGCCGCCAAGGCGATGGCGCTCGAGGCCCACGCGACCCTGGGCAAGAGCCTGCAAGACCTCAAGACCGCCGCCGCCGCGCCCGGCATCGCCCCGCGTGAACGCGAGCTGCTCGGCCGCATCAACGACGTCGAGGCCAGGTACGGCCCGGTCGCCGCCGCGATCGTCGACCTGGCCGCCGCCGGCAAGCGCGACGAGGCGATGGAAGCCATGACCCGCGATTGCCGCCCGCTGCTCGCCGCGCTGCTCAAGGCAACCCGCGATTACGTCGACTACACCCGCGCCCAGGGCGACGCGCTCGCCGAAGAATCCCATGCCGCTTACGGTCGCCAGCTCACCTGGCTGATCGCGATCGGCGTGGCTGCCGCCGTCCTGGCCGCCGGCCTCGGTTGGCTGATCGTGCGCCGCCTGATGAAGGCCCTCGGCACCGAACCCGCGCAACTCGCCGACGCCGCCCACCGCATCGCCGGCGGCGACCTCAGCGCCGTCGAGGGCGCCGACCTCGCCCCCGCCAACAGCGTCCTCGCCTCGATGGGCCAGATGCAGCAGCAACTGCTCGCGCTGATCGGCAAGGTCCGAGGCTCCGCCGAGCAGATCGCCCAGGCCAGCGCCCTGATCGCGGCCGGCAACCAGGACCTGTCCGGCCGCACCGAGGAGCAGGCCGCCGCCATCGAGGAGACCGCCGCGTCGATGGAAGAGCTCAGCGTCACCGTGCGTCAGAACGCCGACAACGCCCGCCAGGCCAACGAGCTGGCGCGTGACGCCAGCGGCGTCGCCGTGCGCGGCGGCGAGGTCGTGAGCCAGGTCGTCGAGACCATGCGCGGCATCAACGACAGCAGCCGCCGCATCGCCGACATCATCGGCGTCATCGACGGCATCGCCTTCCAGACCAACATCCTCGCCCTCAACGCCGCCGTCGAGGCCGCCCGTGCCGGCGAGCAGGGCCGCGGCTTCGCCGTCGTGGCCTCCGAGGTCCGCAGCCTGGCCAGCCGCTCGGCCGGCGCCGCCAAGGAGATCAAGGCGCTCATCGGCGAAAGCGTCGCCCGCGTCGAGCAGGGCAGCCAGCTCGTCGACCAGGCCGGCGCCACCATGACCGACGTCGTCGGCGCCATCAAGCGCGTCTCCGACATCGTCGGCGAGATCAGCGCCGCCAGCAGCGAGCAGAGCGCCGGCGTCTCCCAGGTCGGCGAAGCCATCACCCAGATGGACCGCGCCACCCAGCAGAACGCCGCCCTGGTCGAGGAAAGCGCCGCCGCGGCGGACAGCCTCAAGCGCCAGGCCGGCGACATGGTCGGCGCCGTCGCGGTGTTCCGCACCGAGTCGAGCGCCCCGGCTCCCGCCCCCGTCCCGGCCTCGCGTCCGGCGGCCGCCAGCTCGCCGGCTCCCGCCGCCGCCTTCTCCTTCACCAAGAGCGTCCCTGCGGCCCAAGCTCCGGCGTTCAGCGTGGCACCGCGTCCCGCGGCCGCCCCGGCGGCCCGCGTGGCGCCGAGCTCCCCCGCGCCCGCGCGCCGCCCGGCACCCGCTCCCGCCCTGCGCGTGGTGCGTCCCGCGCCGGCCCCCGCGGCCAAGGCGGAACCCGCGCTCGCGATGGCTGGCGACGACGACTGGACCTCGTTCTGAGGCCGTGAGGGCTGAGAGGGCCTGAGAGGGGCTGAAGGGGCCTGATGAGGGCCTGCGGGTCCGCGGGCCCGGGGCCGCGAATCGCCCCACCGCCCGTGGGTGTCATGGGCAGCCGCGACAATGGCGCCCATGCGCGCCCTGATCGACCTGCTGATCCAACACGACTTCGTGCTCGTCTTCCTCGTGACGCTGGCAGCGCGCGTCGGCGCACCGGTGCCGGCGGCACCGCTGCTGGTGGTCGCGGGCGGGCTGGCGGCGGCGGGACGGCTCTCGGCGCTGTCGCTGGTCGTCGCGGCGGTGCTGGCCAACGTGCTCGGCGACGCGATCTGGTACGTCGCCGGCCGCAGCTACGGTCACCGCGTGCTCCGCCTGCTGTGCCGCGTCTCCCTCTCCCCCGATGTCTGCGTGCGTCAGAGCGAAAGCCTGATCGCGCGCTGGGGCGGCAGCTCGCTGCTGGCGGCCAAGTTCCTGCCCGGCATCTCGGTCGTCGCCGCGCCGATGGCCGGCGCGCTCGGCATGGGCTGGCGCCGCTTCGTCGCCTACGACGCGGTCGCCGGCCTGGTCTGGACGCTCTGCTTCCTCGGCCTGGGCCTGGTCTTCAGCGACCAGATCCAGGACGTGCTGGACACGCTCTCCAATGCCGGCCTGATGGCGCTGGCCGCGATCGGCGCGGCGCTGCTGCTGGTGGTCGGCAACCGCTGGCGCCGGCGCCGCAAGATGGCGCGTCTGCAGGGGCAGGTCGAACGCATCAGCGTCGAGGACGCCGCCGCCCTCGTCGAGCAGGACATGGCGCCGGTGTTCATCGATGTGCGCAGCGACGCGGGCCGCGCCGTCGATCCGCGCACGCTGCCCGGGGCGTTGAACATTCCCCTGACGCGCATCCCCGAGTACGCCGACCAACTGCCCAGCGACCGCCTGCTGGTCCTGTACTGCAGTTGCCCGAACGAGGTCTCCGCGATCCAGGGCGCGAACGAGCTGATCCAGCGCGGCCATGCGCGCGTGCTGGCGCTGGACGGCGGTCTGGACGCCTGGCATGCGCTGCAGCGCCGCCGCGACCGGGACCGCGGCGACAGCGGCGATGGCGACGCGGTCGACCCGCCGCCGGCCTCCAGCACCCCGCGCGCCCCGGGCGCGGCGCCCTCCGCCACGCCCGCCGTCCCCTGAACTGAGGAGGGGCGGCCACCGCGGCTGGCCCGGCGCTTGCATACTCGACGCCATGACCGTCGCCGCACTGCCAGCCGTTCCTCCGGTCCTCGCGCCGACCATCCTCGACCTGGAGGCCTCCGGCTTCGGCCGCGGCAGCTATCCGATCGAAATCGGCTTCGTCGAGGCGGGCGGCCTGCCGTTCTGCTCGCTGATCCAGCCGGCGCCCGACTGGGAGCACTGGGACGAGCAGGCCGAGGCGCTGCATGGCATCTCGCGCGAGCTGCTGCTGCGCCATGGCCGCCCGCGCGAGTGGATCGCCGATGAACTCAATCGCCGCCTGGCCGGGCAGACCGTCTATTCCGACAGCTGGGGCCACGACTACAGCTGGCTGAGCAAGCTGTTCGACAGCGCCGGCCGGCTGCCGCGCTTCCGCCTGGAGGACCTGCGCCGGCTGCTCAGCGAGGACGAGGCCAGCCAATGGAGCGGTGTCCAGCAGCAGGTGCGCGAAGAGGCGCACCTGCGCCGGCACCGCGCCAGCGCCGATGCGAAGGTGCTGCAGATGACGCTGATGCGGCTCAAGCACGGTCCGGGCGCGCCGGCCGCGGCGCTGGGCGACCCCGGCGACTTCGGCCGCTGCGGCTAGACCCGCCCGATGTCCGGCTGCCCGGGGCGCTGCGCGCAGAGGCTGCCGCTGGAGCGGCCCTTGCCGGCGCGCTTGGCGCGATAGAGCTGGTCGTCCGCCTGCTCGATGAGCTCGTCGAGCTGCGCCTCTCGCGCCCATCGCACGCAGTACCCGACGCTGCTGCCGATGTGCAGTTCCAGCGCCCCGATCCGGAACGGCATCGTCAGCGCGTGCACCAGCTTGTCCGCGACGACCTGCGCATCCTCCGGCCGCGCGACCTGGGCGAGGAAGACCGCGAACTCGTCGCCGCCCACGCGCGCCACCAGGTCCTGCGGCCGCAGCGCATGCCGCAGCCGTCCGGCCACCGCCTGCAGCAGCGCGTCCCCGGCCGGATGGCCGTGCTCGTCGTTGACCGGCTTGAAGCGGTCCAGGTCCAGGTAGAGCAGGGCGACCAGTTCGTCGCGCTCGCTGGCGCGGCGCACCGCGGCGCCGGCCTCCGACGCGAAGCCGGCCCGGTTCAGCAGCCCGGTCAGCGGATCGGTGTTGGACGCGCGCAGCAGCCGCAGCTGCTCCTGCTTCGCGTCGGTGACGTCGCGCGCGACGCCGTAGGCGCCGATGATCGCGCCGTCCTCGGACACCAGCGGCGCGTAGGTCAGCTCCACATAGCGCGACTCGCCGCGGTCGTCGCCGTCCAGCGGCATCGGACGGCTGATGCCCTCGTCATCGCGCATCTCGACGACGCTGGTCTCGCCGGCGAAGGCGCGCTGGATCAGCGGCCGCACCACCGGATAGAGGCGGTCGAACAGCTCCGAGGCCTGGCGTCCCTGCCATGACCGGTCCGGGAGGTCGAAGCGGCGCTCGAAGGCCTTGTTGCAGAACAGCACCCGTTCGTCGGTATCCAGCGCCAGCATCAGCACGTTCACGCTCTGCGCCATCGCGCTCATCACCGCCTGGTGGCGTTCGCGCTCGCGGCGCGCCTGCTGTTCGAGCACCTGGCGTTCGAGTTCCCGCCGCCGGTCGCGCTGGTGCAGCCGCGTGAACCAGACCAGCAGCCCGAGCGCGATCACGCTCACCAGCACCGAGAACGCCAGCACCGCGCGCCGCTGCTGCAGGTAGCCGCCGAGGATGCGATCGCGCTCGAAGGACACGTACAGCCGCATCGGATAGTCCCGCAGCACGCGGTACGACACGATGCGCTCGAGCCCGTCGGCCGGACTCCGCGCCACGACGAACTCGCCGCTGGCCGGCGGGTCGGGCGGCAAGGGCGCGCCGCCGGGCAGCTCGCGCAGGTTGCTGCCGACCAGGCCGGGCACCTCGGGCCAGCGCGCCATCGCGATGCCGTCGTCGCGCTCGAGCAGGATCGCCATGCCGGCGCGCATCGTGCGGGCCCGGTACAGGCGCTGCAGCGCATCGACGTCGATGAAGCCCACCGTGGCGGTGAACGGGCCGGCCGGCGCGCTCAGCCGCGTGGCCATCGGCACGACGAAATGGGCGCCGGGCCGCAGCTGGAGCGGTCTGCCGATGACGATGCTCGGACCGCCGGGGCGGCCCAGCTCGGAGAGGAAGCTCTTGCGGCCCAGGTCGATGTAGGGCTCGCCCGTCACCGACGGGATGCGCCACAACCTGCCATCGGCGCTGGCCAGCATCAGGTCGGTCAGGCCGCGCGAGTTGTCGCGCAGCGAGTCGACCAGCAGCGACACCGTCGCGTCCAGGTCCTGGCGCTCGTTCTTGCGCGTGAGCAGCAGCAGGTCCAGGGTGCGCAGGCTGCCTTCGGTCTCGCGCATCAGCTGCTCGGTGTCCTGCGACGCATTGAGCGCGATGCCATGCAGGTCCTCCTGCAGGTCCTGCTCCAGCGAGCGCGGATAGACCAGCGCGAACCACAGCACCAGCGCCCACAGCACCACCAGCACCAGCCCCAGTGCCAGGAAGGGCCCATAGACCAGCAGGCGGCGAACCTTCAGGCGCTCCGCGAAGGACTGGCTGAAGACGGATGGTGGCGGCATCCGCAGGATTGTGGCCGGACCGCGCGCGCGTTCAAGCGTCCATCAGCGGCGGGGCGGGCGGGCTGATCGGGCGCTCCGGCACGTGGCTGCCCGGGTCGTCGCGAGCCAGCTCCGCCAGGCAGCGCAGGCACAGGCACTGGCCGGGCCAGCGCGCGGCCAGTTCGCGCTTGAGCGCCTCGCCGAGCCGCGTGCCGAAGCAGGCGCACCAGCCCTCGCCGGCGCCGCAATGGAAAGCGCCGCCGCAGCGCGGGCAGGCGGCGTTGTCAGGGAGCGGCGTCGGCGTGCTCATCGCGGCATTGTCGGCCGCGTTCAGCCGAACAGCGCGCGATGCCGCTCGCGCAGCAGGTTCTTCTGCACCTTGCCCATCGCATTGCGTGGCAGCTCGGGCTCGACGAAGACCTGCTTGGGCACCTTGAAGCCGGCGATCCGGTCCTTCAGCGCCGCCACCAGCGTCGCCCCCTCCAGCGCGGCGCCCGCGCGCGGCACCACCACGGCGATCACGCCCTCGCCGAAGTCGGGATGCGGCACCCCGATCACCGCCGACTCGGCCACGCCGGGCAGCTCGTTGAGCCAGCCCTCGATCTCCGCCGGGTACACGTTGTAGCCGCCGGTGATGATCAGGTCCTTGCTGCGGCCCACGATGGTCACGTAGCCGCGCTCGTCGCGGCGGCCCACGTCGCCGGTCTTGAACCAGCCATCGGCGCTGAACTCCTCCTTCGTCTTCTCCGGCATGCGCCAGTAGCCAGCGAACACGTTGGGACCGCTCACCTGGATGTGGCCGATCTCGCCCTCGCCGGTGCTGGGGCAGGGCGCGCCGTCGTCGCCGACGATGCGCAGCCCCACGCCCGGCAGCGGGAAGCCGACCGTGCCGCCGCGGCGCTCGCCTTCCTCCGCCTGGTACGGGTTGGAGGTCAGCATGAGGGTCTCGCTCATGCCGTAGCGCTCGAGGATGGTGTGGCCGGTGCGGCGGCGCCATTCGTTGAAGGTCTCGATCAGCAGCGGCGCGGAACCGCTGATGAACAGCCGCATCCGCGCGCACTGCTCCCGCGTCAGCGTCGCCTGCTCCAGCAGCCGGACGTACAGCGTCGGCACGCCCATGAACAGCGTCGCGTCGGGCAGCCGCGCGATCACCCCGCGCGGATCGAAGCGGTTGAACCACAGCATCTTCGCGCCGGCCAGCAGCGCGCCGTGCGACGCCACGAACAGCCCGTGCACATGGAAGATCGGCAGCGCGTGGATCAGCACGTCCTGCGACGACCAGCCCCAGTAGTGCTTGAGCACCTCGGCGTTGGACAGCAGATTGCCGTGGCTCAGCATCGCGCCCTTGCTGCGCCCGGTGGTGCCGCTGGTGTACAGGATCGCGGCCAGATCGTCCGCGGCCTTCACCGCGGCCTGATGCGTGTCGGGCATCTGCACCGCGCGGTCCAGCAGCGTGCCGGTCCGGTCCTCGTTCAGCGTGAACACCCACGGCACGCCGCTCTGGAAGGCCAGCTTGCTGACCCAGCCGAAATTCCTGCCGGCGCACACCACCACGGCCGGCTCCGCGTTGCCGATGAAGTACTCGAGCTCGGCCGCCTGGTAGGCCGTGTTGAGCGGCAGGTACACGTAGCCGGCGCGCAGCACCGCCAGGTACAGCAGCAGCGCCTCCACGCTCTTCTCGGTCTGCACGGCGATCCGGCTGCCGGCCGGCAGGTCCAGCGACGCCAGCAGGTTGGCCATCATCGCCGTGGCGCGATCGATGTCGCGCCAGCTGTAGCCGCGGCCGGCATCGGGGCCGTCGGCCAGCTCGATCGCGCAGGCGTCGAGGTCGTCGGCGAAATTCGCGCGCAGCGCGGCGAACAGGTTGGCGTTCGTGTGGACGGTCGGAATCGGGGTCATGGGCGTCGGGTCGAAGCGATCAGTCCAGTTTCGCACCGCTGCGCTTGACCACCTCGGCCCAGCGCAGCACCTCGCCATGGACGAACTTGCCGAAGGCGTCGCCGTACAGGTTGGGCATCTCGGTCCCCAGGCCGGTCCACAGCGTCTTCAGCTCCTCGGTCGCGAAGGCCTTGCGCAGCTCGGCCTGCATCGCCGCGATCACCTCCTTGGGCGTGCCCTTGGGCGCCCACAGCCCGTACCAGGTCGCCACCTGGTACTGCGGGATCCCGGCCTCCACGGCGCTGGGGATGTCCGGGAAGCCCGGCGCGCGCTTGGCGGAGGCCACCGCCAGCGCCTTGATGCGGCCGCCGCGGATGTGCGAGGCCGACGAGCCCAGCCCGTCGAACATCACGTCCACCTGACCCGCCATCAGGTCCTGCAGCGCGGGGCCGGCGCCGCGATAAGGGATGTGCGTGATGAAGGTCTGCGTCTGCAGCTTGAACAGCTCACCCGCCAGGTGGTGCGACGTCCCGTTCCCGGCCGAGCCGTAGTTCAGCTTGCCCGGATTGCGCCGCATCAGCTCCAGCAGCCCCTTCACGTCGGTGACCGGCACCTTGGACGGGTTGATCACGATCACCTGCGGCACGCTGGACACCAGGCCGACGGGGATGAAGTCCTCCTCGAGCCGGTAGTCGAGCTTTGGATACATCGCCGGCGCGATCGCGTGATGCACCGCGCCCATGAAGAAGGTGTAGCCGTCGGGAGCGGCCTTCGAGGCCATCGTCGCGCCCACCGTTCCGCCAGCGCCGCCCTTGTTGTCGATGATGAACTGCTTGCCCGTCTGCCGGGTCAGCACCGCGGTCAGCGGGCGCGCGAAGGCGTCGGTGCCGCCGCCGGCGGGGAAGGGCACGACGATGGTCACCGGCCGGCTCGGCCAGGCCGATTCGGCGAAGGCGGCGGGCGCCGCGGCAACGGTGGCGAGCAGCGCCGCGCCGGTCCCCAGCAGACGGCGGCGGACCGCGGAAGGCTTGTGCATGTGTCTCTCCTCTTGGCCTGCGTGGGCCGGCTCGTTGGTGTCGGCGGTTTATAGCCGGATCGGGGCCGCTGCGGCGTGACGGCCGCCTCAGGGAATCCCCAGGAAGGCGGCGTCATGGAGACGGCGCTCGCACGGCGGTCCGGCTGCTACATTGGTCCGCATCAGATCCGAGGCGGCACGCCGACCCGGACGGCGCGCGGGTTCCCCGCCGCGATTGCCCAGGAGACGAGACATGAACGACATTCCGCAGGATGCCGAGGCGGTGCTGCGGCTGGCCGCGCAGTCGATGTTCGACGTGCTCGCCAGCACGGCGCAGGGCGCGATGGTCGTGAACCGCGAGCACCGCGTCGTCTGGATCAGCGAGGGTTACAAGCGCTTCCTGCCGGCGCTGGGCTTTGGCGACGCGTCCGAGTTCGTCGGCCGCCGCGTCGAGGAAGTCGTGCCCAACACGTTGATGGCGCAGGTCATCGACACCGGCCAGCCCATCCTCGTGGACCTGCTCACCAACAAGGCGGGCACCTTCCTGGTCAGCCGGCTGCCCTTGCGCGGCCCGGGCGGTGACGTCATCGGTGCGATGGGCATGGTGCTGCTGGACCATCCCGAGACCACGATGCAGCCGCTGATGAACAAGTTCGCGTGCCTGCAGGCGGAGCTCGACGAGACACGCCGCCAACTGGCCGCCGAGCAGACGCGCAACCGCCGCTCCAAGCACCGGATCCTGGATTTCGTCGGCAACAGCCCGGTCGCGGTCGAGGTCAAGCGCCAGGCGCGCCGTGTCGCGCAGACGGACGCGACGGTGCTGCTGCTCGGCGAGACGGGCACGGGGAAGGAGCTGCTCGCGCATGCGATCCATGCGGCCTCGCGGCGTGCGGCCCGGCCGCTGGTCTCGGTGAACATCGCGGCCGTGCCGGAGACCTTGCTCGAGGCGGAGTTCTTTGGTGTCGCGCCTGGCGCGTACACCGGTGCGGAGCGCAAGGGCCGGGAGGGCAAGTTCAAGCTGGCGGATGGGGGCACCTTGTTCCTGGACGAGATTGGCGACATGCCGCTGGCGCTGCAGGCCAAGCTGCTGCGAGTGCTGCAGGAGCAGGAGCTGGAGCCGCTGGGCAGCAACGAGGTGCTGAAGGTGGATGTGCGGGTGATCGCGGCCACGAGCCGTGATCTGGCGGCGATGGTCGAGCGTGGCGAATTCCGTGCGGACCTGTTCTACCGCCTGAACGTGCTGCCGATCCGCCTCCCTGCGTTGCGCGAACGGCCGGAGGACATCGAGGCGCTGGTCGAGGTGTTGCTCGAGGACATTGCGCGGCGAGGCGGCCTGCCGCCAAAGACGCTGAATGTGGCTGCGCTGCGGTTGCTCGCCGGTTGTCGCTGGCCTGGCAATGTGCGCGAGCTTCGAAACACGCTGGAGCAGGCCTTCCTGATGAGCGACGACGACGAACTTGCTCCGTGCCATTTCCGCATCGCGTCCCCTGACGGCAACGCCAATCCCCCGATGACCACGATCGTTGCTGACGCTGAGAGGACCGGAGCCCCTCCGAGCGACCTGCCGAGCGGGCGCAGGCGTGGGAGCGAGGAGGGGCTCCGGTCCTCGCAGCGTGAGCTCGGTCCCCCGCCGGTATTTCCATGTCCTTCTTCATCGACGCTACCGGCCCGCAAGGCCGAACTTGAGCGCGATGCGATTGCCCAGGCGCTGCTGCGCACGAATGGGAACCGGGTTGCAGCTGCGAGGTTGCTGGCGATCTCCCGTGCGACCTTGTACGAGAAGCTTGCGAAGTACCCTGAATTGACTTCGTGCTGACACGGAGGGTGTTGCACGGGGAGCGGCTACGGCGTCACATCGTCACGACTGGGGGCTGTTCCTGGGTCACATCGAGGGTTCGGGGGGCTTGCCGGTTGGTGGGGTGCGTGCGCATATTGGTGGGCAGGGACCGACACCATAAGGGGCCGGGATGGACCGGCCCGCGCAGGAGACACCATGAACACGCTCACTTCGACCGCCGGCGATGCTTATTCCGCTGCGCGCCCGGCCGCTGCGTCGCCCGTTGCGCAGGGTCAGTCTGCCAACGGCCGCACATGGACGCTCGCCACGAAGTTGCGGGTCGCGGTGCTGGCGGCGGTGGTGGGATTCGTGGTGCTGGTGATGTGGTTGAGTCACCGCTCGGCGGTCAGTCTGCTGGACGTGAAGATGATCACGACGGTCGAGCAGGTGAAGAACGCGGAGCAGATTGCCAAGCGTTACTTCGACCGGGTCGGATCCGGAGGTCTGACGGAGGCCGAGGCCAAGAAGCAGGCCGCGGCCGAGATCGGCAAGATCCGGTATTCCGGCAACGAGTATCTGTGGATCAACGACATGACGCCGAAGATGGTCATGCATCCGATCAAGCCCGAGCTCGTGGACAAGGACTTGTCGGGGAACAAGGATCCGAATGGGCTGGCGCTGTTCGTCGCTTTCGTCGACACGGTGAAGGCGAGCGGCAGCGGCTTTGTGGATTACCTGTGGCCCAAGCCGGGCGCCAAGGATCCGGAACCCAAGCGGTCCTACGTGGCGGGCTTCAAGCCCTGGGGATGGGTGATCGGATCGGGCGTCTACATCGATGATGTCTCGGCGATCGCGCGGCGCGATGGTGCCATCGCGCTGGGGCTGGTGATCGCTGTCGGCATCGGTGCGCTGCTCGCGGTGGAGTGGTTCGCGCGCGGGCTGAAGCGCCGGCTCGCGCAGATGCGCGAGGTGGTCGAGGCGGTCGCCAATGGCGACCTGCGTGCCCAGGTGGTCGGCGGACAGGGCGCTGGCAATGATGAGATCGGCGAGGTGCTGACGCAGGTCTCCGCGATGCAGGGCCGGCTCAGCGAGCTGGTGCGCGCCATCCGTGATGCGACCGACTCCATCCAGCACGCGTCGCGCGAGGTCGCGATGGGCAGCCAGGACCTGTCGCAGCGCAGCGAGCAGGCGGCCTCCAGCTTGCAGCAGACGGCGGCATCGATGCAGGAGCTGACGCAGCAGGTCACGCATTCCGCGCAGGCCGCCCATCAGACCAACCAACTGGCCATCGGCGCGGCGGACCGGGCCCGGCTCGGCGCCGACGTGATGGGCGAGGTGGTGCAGACCATGGACGGCATCGCCGGCGCCAGCCGCAAGATCGCCGACATCATCTCGGTCATCGATGGCGTGGCCTTCCAGACCAACATCCTGGCGCTGAACGCGGCCGTCGAGGCGGCCCGCGCCGGTGAGCAGGGCCGCGGCTTCGCGGTCGTCGCCAGCGAGGTGCGCGCGCTCGCGCAGCGCAGCGCCAACGCGGCCAAGGAGATCAAGGCGCTGATCAGCGACTCCGTCTCGCGCGTCGATGCGGGCAGCGCCCAGGTCGGGCGCGCGGGCGAGGCGATGGGGCAGATCCTGCAGTCGGTGCAGCAGGTCAGCGGCACCGTCGCCGAGATCAGCCAGTCCAGCGCCGGCCAGTCCGATGGCCTGGCGCAGATCAACCAGGCCGTCGCGCACCTGGACGACATGACGCAGCAGAACGCCGCGCTGGTCGAACAGACCGCCGCTGCCGCCGAGTCGCTGCAGCAGCAGGCCCGCCTCCTCAACGAGCAGGTCGCGACCTTCCGCACTTGAGCGACAGGGACCGAACGGGTGGATTCAACACGGACGCAACGCGTCTCGAATCGGACCTGAGCGTCCGCCCGTAGAGTGGCCTCGGACAGGCGCGTGAAGCCTGGGACGCGAACAGGCCCAAGACGGCATTTCGCAAAAATGAGATATGCTGCTTTGGACCTTCTGGACTTTTGAGAGCCCGTCCGGTCGCAACGACGTACAGAGCGAGGTTGACCGCTACAACGATGACGATCGCGAAGCGTTCTCGCGTGCTGTTGCTCATCTGGCGGTGACACCTCTGTCGGAATGGCATTTGCCGCACGCACGGAAATTGATAGGCAAGGACAAGCTTCATGAAGTTCGATACAAGGCGAACCGCAGCGCCACTCGCGCGGTCGGCCGTTTCCTCGCTGATTCCGGCGGCTTTGCCATCACGATCATCTGCAATCACAAGCAAGACGTATACAAGCCCGTCGATGCGCTTGTCACTGCTGCAAAACGGTCTGACCAAATCGAAGCGGGCATCGCCAAAATTGCTCGTCTCCAAATCGATGGAGAAGACTTTCCGCCGAATGATTGAGCGCCCAAGCGCGCGAAGCGCCTATGTGAAAGCGGAAATCGGCACGGCCTTGGCTCATCAGATCCGTGCGCTGAGGATTCAGAGGGGCTGGACTCAGCGAGAACTCGCCAAGCGGCTTGAAACGAGCACGTCCGTCGTTTCCCGTTGGGAAGATCCGTCGTACGGAAAGTTGTCGCTGCAGACCATGCTTGATCTCGCGCGAGTCTTCGACATCGGACTCCGCGTCAAGTTCATCTCATTGATCGACATGGTGCGGGAAACTTTCGTTCCCCACCCGGGTGAGCGGTATGTCCAGCCTTTTGACACTGAGAGCCGCGATCTTGCATTTGTCGCCGATGTGCCATCCACGAGCGCAGTCATGTACATCGAAGGGACTCCTGTCGATACGGCGCTGTTGCGTACCGAAGCTGGCGGCGGTCGCCTTCGCCTGGGTCGCGGCGTGGTTCTGCCAGTCGCGGGCTCAAACAGCATCTCGATCAAGCTATGAGCGCTTCTGAACCCTTGAAGCCGGATGTGGACGCGGACGTTGTGCCTTCCGTCCAGTTCATTACGCAAAGTGTCCCCTCGTACTACGTGGAGGGAATCACTCAGTTCGCCGTGGGATCTCCGGTCTGCCGTCTGCTCCTGCACTCATCCAGTCAGCAGGATATGGGGGATCCGAAAGCACCCCAGCAACGGCAGATCGCCGTGGAACTCATCGTTCCTTTCGTCCAGCTCTTGGAGATCGCGAAGACGCTGACCAACGTCCTGGCAGACAACGTCGGCGCTTACGAGCATTTCAAGAGCGAACAGGAGCAGCGTATGTCGTCGCTCCTCGCCGAACTTCAGCGCAAGTAGAGCGTTCAACACGTGGTGTCTGATGTCCGGACATTGACCGGATTCCAGACAGTCCTTCACTCGTTACCGCACGCCGCTGTCTGGAAGCCGGACAGCGGCGTTGCCGTTTCTGGCGTGCGCGGCGTGTTTTCTGCGGGTTCTCCCCGACGGCACGGGCCTTGCGAAGTCCGTGCCCGAGACCGGCGCGCGACCGGTCCGTCCACGACAGGAGACACGACCCATGACCCATGGCTTCTTCCGCGCTGCGGCCCGCGCGGCGCTGGCGCTCTCCGCCGTCTTCGGCGTGTTCTGCACGAGCACCCCCGCGCTGGCCCAAGGCAAGGAAATCCGCATCGCCCATGTCTACAGCCGCACCGGTCCGCTCGAGGCCTATGGCCGGCAGACGCAGACCGGCCTGCTGATGGGCCTGGACTACGCCACCGGCGGCACCATGATGGTGGCGGGCCGCAAGCTGGTCGTGATCGAGAAGGACGATCAGGGCAAGCCCGACGTCGGCAAGAGCCTGCTGGCCACCGCCTACGGCGACGACAAGGCGGACATCGCCGTCGGACCGTCGTCCTCGGGCGTGGCGCTCGCGCTGCTGCCGGTGGCCGAGGAGTACCGGAAGATCCTGCTGGTCGAGCCCGCCGTCGCCGATTCGATCACCGGCGACAAGTGGAACAAGTACATCTTCCGGACCGGCCGCAACAGCTCGCAGGATGCGATCTCCAATGCGGTCGCGCTCGACAGGCCGGGCACCGTCATCGCGACGCTGGCGCAGGACTATGCGTTCGGCCGCGACGGCGTGAAGGCGTTCAAGGACGCCATCAAGAAGGCCAAGGTCGTCCACGAGGAGTTCCTGCCGACGACCACCACCGACTTCACCGCCGGCGCGCAGCGGCTCATCGACAAGCTCAAGGACCAGCCGGGCCGCAAGGTCATCTTCATCATCTGGGCCGGCGCGGGGAACCCGTTCAAGATCGCCGACCTCGACCTCAAGCGCCATGGCATCGAGATCGCCACCGGCGGCAACATCCTGCCGGCGATGGCCGCCTACAAGGCCCTGCCCGGCATGGAAGGCGCGACCTACTACTACTTCGGCATCCCGAAGAACCCGGTCAACGAGTGGCTGGTCTCCAACCACTACAAGCAGTTCAAGGCGCCACCCGACTTCTTCACCGCCGGCGGCATGAGCGCGGCGATCGCGATCGTCGAGGCGCTCAAGAGAACCGGTGGCGACACCGCCACCGGCAAGCTCATCAAGGCCATGGAGGGCCTGAGCTTCGAGACCCCCAAGGGCCGCATGACCTTCCGGCCCGAGGACCATCAGGCGATGCAGTCGATGTACCACTTCAAGATCAAGGTCGACCCCGCCTTCGCCTGGGGCGTGCCGGAACTGGTCCGCGAGATCAAGCCAGAAGAGATGGCCATCCCGATCCGGAACAAGCGTTGAAGGTCGTTCGAACCCCTGGAGGTTTCCGATGAAGTCTTCCGTTGTCCGTCTGTCCTCGATCCGCCTGCTCGCCGCCGTGGCGCTGGCGCTGGCGGGCGCCGCCCAGGCCGCCGCACCGCTGCCGTCGCTCAACATCGACAAGAGCCGCATCACCGTGTCGGGCCTGTCGTCCGGCGGCTTCATGGCCAATCAGCTGGGATACGCCTATTCATCGACGTTCAAGGGCGTCGGCGTGTTCGCCGCCGGTCCCTACATGTGCGCCGGCCACAGCAGCTACACCAGCTGCATGTACAACGCATCGATCTCCGCCTCGATGCTCAGCACGATGCAGGCCGACCTCAACAACTGGAGCGGGACCGCCATCGACGCGAAGGCCCATGTCGCCGCGCAGAAGGTCTTCCTGTTCGTCGGCACCAGCGACGCGACCGTCGGACCCAACCCGGTGAACGCCGCGTACACGCAGTACCAGAACAACGGCGTCACGGCGGCCAACCTGCAGTACTTCCAGCAGACCGGCACCGCGCACGTGCTGCCGACCGACTTCGACGCCTCGGGCAACAACGGCTGCGGCACCAGCGCCTCGCCCTACATTGCCAACTGCGGCTACGACGGCGCGAAAGCGGTGCTGACGCATTTCTATGGCGCGCTCAATCCGCGCAATGACAGCCCGCCGGCGTCGCGCTTCATCGAGTTCGACCAGACCGCCTTCGGCGCCAATCCGGGCATGGCCTCGACCGGCTGGGCCTACGTGCCGGCGGACTGCGCCGCGGGCCAGGTCTGCAAGCTGCATGTGGCGCTGCATGGCTGTCAGCAGAACTACGCCACCATCGGCGACCGCTTCGTGAAGAACACCGGCTACGCGCGCTGGGCCGACACCAACCGCATCGTCGTGCTGTTCCCGCAGACGCAGGTCGACAACACCGCGCGATCGACCGCCGCCAGCGGCCTGCTGCCCAATCCGAATGGCTGCTGGGACTGGATCGGCTGGTACGGCTCCAACTTCGCGCAAAAGGCCGGCACGCAGGCCGCGGCGATCAAGGCCATGGTGGACAAGGTGTCGGGCACCAGCGATCCCGGCACGCCGGGCACCTGCTTCACCGCGTCCAACTATGGCCACACGGTGGCCGGCCGCGCCTATGCGCTGTGGGGCCTGACCTACGCCAATGGCTCCAACGACAGCATGGGCCTGTGGAACATCTACGTCAGCACCACGCTGAAGCAGACCGCGCCCAACTACTACGTGATCGGGTCCTGCCCCTGAGGGGCCGCGGACCGGGAGCCCTTTCGCATGCTCGAGACCCGCGACCTCAGCGTCCGATTCGGCGGCCACACGGCGGTGGACCGCGTCAGCTGCGCCTTTCATCCAGGCACGCTGACCGCCATCGTCGGGCCCAATGGCGCAGGCAAGACGACCTACTTCAACCTGATCTCGGGCCAGTTGGCGGCGACCGCCGGGCGCGTGCTGCTCGACGGCGAGGACCTGACGCGGATGGCCGCGCCGCTGCGCACGCGGCGCGGGCTGGGGCGTGCGTTCCAGCTGACGCAGCTGTTTCCGACGCTCAGCGTGCTGGAGAACGTGAGACTCGCGGTGCAGTCGCGCCGCGGCCAGGGGCTGCGGATGCTGTCGGTGTGGCTGGACCACCGCGAGCTGCTCGACGAAGCGCGCGCCATCGTCGACCGCGTGCGGCTGGGCGCCCGCGTGGACGCGCCCGCCGCGAGCCTGCCGCATGGCGATCAACGCAAGCTCGAGGTCGCGATGCTGATGGCGCTCCGCCCCAAGGTCTATCTCTTCGATGAGCCCACCGCCGGCATGAGTGTCGACGAAGTGCCCGTGATCCTGGACCTGATCCGCGCGCTGAAGGCCGAGGGCACGCACACGGTCCTGTTGGTCGAGCACAAGATGGACGTGGTGCGCGAGCTGGCCGACCGCATCGTCGTGCTGCATCAGGGGCAGCTCGTCGCGGACGGCGAGCCGGCCGCGGTGATCGCCTCGCCGGTCGTGCAGAACGCCTATCTGGGGCTGGCGATGCCGGAGGCCGCATGAGTCCGCCCCTGCTGCGGCTCGAGGGCGTGCACACGCACATCGGGGCGTATCACATCCTGCACGGGGTGGACCTCGATGTTCCCGAGGGCGAGGTCACCATGCTGCTGGGCCGCAATGGCGCCGGCAAGACCACGACACTGCGCACGGTGATGGGCCTGTGGCGTGCCAGCGCCGGCCGCGTGCTGCTGGAGCAGCGTCCGATCCAGGCGCTGCCCACGCCGGAGATCGCGCGCGCCGACATCGCCTACGTGCCCGAGAACATGGGCATCTTCGGCGCGCTCACCGTGCGCGAGAACCTGTTGCTGGCGGCGCGCCGGGCGCGATCGCTGGACGAGCTCGACACCGCGCGGCTCGAGTGGCTCTTTGGGCTGTTCCCCGCGCTGCGCAAGTTCTGGCTGTACCCGGCGGGCAAGCTCAGCGGCGGTCAGAAGCAGATGCTCGCGATCGCGCGCGCCATGGTCGAGCCGCGCCGGCTGCTGCTGATCGACGAGCCGACCAAGGGCCTGGCGCCAGCGATCATCAACAAGCTCATCGAGGCGCTGCAGGAGATCAAGCGCGGCCGCGACGGCATGCGCGCGACGGTGCTGCTGGTCGAGCAGAACTTCATGGTCGCGCGGGCGCTCGGCGACCGGGTGGCCGTGATGGATGACGGCCGTGTGGTGCATGCGGGCCGGATGGCCGAGCTTGCCGGCGACGAGGCGCTGCAGCAGCGCCTGCTCGGCCTCTCGCTGGCGGCACATCAATGAACGAGGCCGTCATGTCCGCACCGATCGCTTCGGACGCCGTGCCCAAGGCACGCTTCGATCTCATCCCGCTGTTGCTGATCGCCGCCGTCGCGCTGGCGGCCCTGCCGCTGGTGGGCTCGGCGTCGAGCTGGGCCACGCTGACGCTGGCCGGCCTGGCGATGGGCTTGATCATCTTCGTGATCGCCTCGGGCCTGACCCTGGTCTTCGGCCTGATGGACGTGCTGAACTTCGGCCACGGCGTGTTCATCGCGCTGGGCGCCTTCGTCGCCACCACGGTGATGGGCGCGATGGGCGGCTTCGTGGCGAGCCCGTCGCTCGCCGCCAACCTCGTGGCGGTCGGCGTCGCCGCGCTGACCGGCATGGTGGCGGCCACGGCGCTCGGGCTGGTCTTCGAGCGCGTGCTGGTGCGGCCGGTCTACGGCATGCATCTCAAGCAGATCCTCATCACCATGGGCGGGATGATCATCGGCGAGGAACTCATCAAGCTGGTCTGGGGCGCGCAGATGATTCCGCTGCAGCCACCCGAATCGCTGCGCGGCGCGCTGCTCCTGGGCGATGTCGCGATCGAGAAGTTCCGGCTGCTGGCCGTGGCCATCGGCCTGGTGGTCTTCGCCGCGCTGCTGTGGCTGTTGAACCGGACCAAGCTGGGCCTGCTGATCCGCGCCGGCGTGCAGGACCGCGAGATGGTCGAGAGCCTGGGCTATCGCATCCGCAGGCTGTTCGTCGCGGTCTTCGTTGCCGGCTCCGCGCTGGCGGGCCTGGGCGGCGTGCTGTGGGGGCTCTACCAGCAGAGCGTGATGCCGCAGATCGGCGCACAGGTCAACACGCTGCTGTTCATCGTCATCATCATCGGCGGACTCGGCTCGACCCTGGGCTGCTTCGCCGGCGCGCTGCTGGTGGGGCTGATGGCCAACTACTGCGGCTTCATCGCGCCGAAGGCGGCGCTGTTCTCCAACATCGGGCTGATGGTGGCCGTGCTGCTGTGGCGGCCGCAGGGCCTCTACCCGGTGAGCCAGCGCTGAGGAACCGGTCATGAACGCGCTCCGCGCCCTGCTGTCCCACGACCTGCCGCGCAGCCGCCTGCTGGCGGCGCTGCTGATCCTCATCGTCGCGGCCTTGGCGCTCACGCCTTTCGTGTTCCCCGGCACGCGCGCGCTCAACGTGGCGGCCAAGATCCTCGTGTTCATCGTGCTCGTGGGCAGCTACGACCTGCTGCTCGGCTACACCGGCATCGTCAGCTTCGCGCACACGATGTTCTTTGGCATCGGCGCGTATGGCGTCGCGATCGCCAGTTCGCGCATGGCGCCGGGCTTCGGCGCGCTGGCCATCGGCATCGGCGGCGCGCTCGCGTTGTCGCTGCTTCTCGCGCTGGTCATCGGACTGTTCTCGCTGCGAGTCAAGGCCATCTTCTTCGCGATGATCACGCTCGCGGTCGCGGCGGCCTTCCAGGGACTGGCCTCGCAGCTGTCGGATTTCACCGGCGGCGAGGACGGCCTCAACTTCCGCCTGCCTGAATTGCTGTCGCCATCGACCGGGTTCACCGAGGAACCGTTCCTCGGCGCCAGCATCGACGGGCGGCTGCTGAGCTACTACCTGCTGTTCGTGACCGCGGCGGTGCTGGTGCTGGCACTGCTGCGCATCGTCAATTCCCCTTTCGGGCGAGTGCTGCAGGCGATTCGCGACAACGACTTCCGCGCCGAGGCGATCGGCTACCGGCTGGTGACCTACCGCACGCTGTCGACGCTGCTGGCCGCCGTGTTCGCGACACTGGCCGGCGCGCTGCTGGCGATCTGGCTGCGCTACAACGGACCGGACACCTCGCTGTCGTTCGAGATCATGCTGGACATCCTGCTGATCGTCGTCATCGGCGGCATGGGGACGATCTACGGCGCGGTGATCGGCAGCGCGCTGTTCGTGCTCGCGCAGAGCTATCTGCAGGACCTGATGCGCGTGGGCGCCGCCGCGGTGGAGGGCGTCCCGGTGCTGTCGCAGCTGATCGCGCCGGAACGCTGGTTGCTGTGGCTGGGCGTGTTGTTCGTGCTGGCCGTGTATCACTTCCCGAATGGACTGGTCGGGCGTCTGCGGCAGGGGAGGAGGGCATCGTGACGTCGACGTCGAACTACCTGCGCTGCGAAGGGCGCGAGATCCACTTCATGGCCTGGGGCGACCCCGCCGCCGAGCCGGTCATCGCCTGGCACGGCCTGGCGCGCACCGGCCGGGACATGGACGAACTGGCGGCGCATCTGGCGCAGTCGGGACGCTACTTCGTCATCTGTCCGGACACGATCGGGCGCGGGCTGTCGCAATGGAGCCCCGATCCCGACCAGGAGTACTGCCTTGCGTTTTACGTAAAGCTGGGGGTGGCGCTGGTCGATCAGCTGGGGCTGAAGACCTTTCGCTGGGTCGGCACGTCGATGGGCGGAGCGATCGGGCTGCTGGCGGCCGCGACCTCGCTGCGCGGACGGATCACGCGGCTGGTGCTCAACGACATCGGACCGGAACTCGCGGAGCCCGCGATCCAGCGCATCCGCGGCTATGCGGGCAATCCGCCGGCGTTCGGCAGCGTGGTCGAGCTCGAGCAGTACTTCCGCCAGGTCTATCAGCCCTACGGCTGGATGAGCGACGCGCAATGGCGGCGGCTGACGGAGACCTCGATGCGGCGTCTGCCTGACGGGCGCGTGACGCCGCATTACGACCCGGCGATGGTGCGGCAGTTCTTCGTCCATCCGGACGACTACAAGCGCTGGACCGAATGGGATTCGCTGAGTCTGCCGGTGCTGTGCCTGCGCGGCGAGGCGTCCGATCTTCTCCTGCCGGAAGCGGCCGAGGAGATGCGGGTGCGAGGACCGCGGGCGGTGGTCGTCACCGTTCCCGGCTGCGGCCACGCGCCGGCGCTGAACGTGCCGGAGCACTTCGCCATCGTCGAGCGGTTTCTCGAGGGGGGGTGAGCGAGTCGACGGGTCATCGCTTGATGAGCCAGCCGAGGATGCCGCCGAAGACGGTAGTGAGGGTGGACAACGCCCTTGATCAACAGGTCCTCGGCGGCCATGTCATCCCCAGATGTGTTGTTTCAGCTGGTGGCGATCAGCGCGATCGACCAGGCCAAGGGCCTGACCGCGGCGCACCTCTTCCCTCAGGTGGAAGTACAGGCTGAAGGCGACGCAGAAGATCTGCGACAGCGACTGTCGATCTTCGTCGGCCACCTTGTTGATCTCGCGCATCGACGACTCAGGAATCTCGAGGCTGAAGTGATGGGTCATTCATGGCTCCTTTGCCGAGGCGCCTCCAGTCATGGAGGCGGGAGCAGCAGTGAAGCACGCAGCCGCCTCGCAAGGCTAGTTCCCCGATGGGGGATCCGCGTCAGTTCTGCGCAAGGTCAACCCCAAGCGAAAAAGCCGTCGCGCGGATGTCGCGGCGACGGCTCGTGGCTGGCGGCGTGATGCCGCGGGGTCAGTCGTTGAGTTGCGGCAGATCCAGCCAGCGCGCCAGCCGCCGGCGCAGCGTCAGGAAGTCCAGCGGCTTGGTCAGGTGCTCGTCCATGCCCGCCTTCAGGCTGTCGGCCACGTCGCTGTCCAGCGCGTGCGCCGTCAGCGCCAGGATCGGGAAGCGCGGCAGCCGGCCCTGCGCCTGTTGCTCGCGCAGCCGGCGCGCGCATTCCAGGCCGTCCATGCCCGGCATCTGGATGTCCATCAGCACCAGGCTGGGCGCGGCGCGCTCGCACAAGTCCAGGGCCTCCTGCCCGTTGCGGGCCAACTGGGTCTTCAGGCCCATCAGCGCCAGGAACTCCAGCGCCACGACCTGGTTGATCGGGTTGTCCTCGACCAGCAGCACGAAAGGCTCGCCCGGCGCCGGACGCTGGCCGGAGACCGAGGGATCGGCGAACGACGCGGATGGCGGCGGCTTCGCGGACGCGTCCGACGTCATCAAGACCAGCGTGGTCTCGGAAGGGGGATGGCCGTCGTTTCTGTCCATGTCGCTTGTCGTCCCGGCTCCGATCGGAGTGCGGGTAATCCCTAAAAATGCCGTCCGCCGTTCAGGCCGAACCGGATCGCTGTTGCTCGGCGACGACGGGGTCCATTGTTGCCGCAGCCCTCCAAGACTAGCAAGTGTGCGGAAGTCATCGTTCGGAGGCCTTGACAGGAGGTATGCGAACGCTTCCTGAGCGGTCTGATGCTTTCAATTGCTTACCACTTTCTGGTCCCCGCCGCAGGGGGCGCTGCTGCCAATCGGTGACGGCGCCGCTCCCTAGAATGACCGCCCACTGCCTTTTCCAGGCTGCTCAGCCGACACCGCCCATGTCCGACGCCGATATCCGCATTCGCGGGGCCCGCCAGCACAACCTCAAGAACCTCGACCTGGATCTGCGCACCGGCGAGCTGACCGTGGTGACCGGTCCCAGCGGATCGGGCAAGTCCAGTCTCGTCTTCGACACCCTCTACGCCGAAGGCCAGCGCCGCTACGTCGAAACCTTCTCGGCCTACGCCCGCCAGTTCCTGGACCGGATGGACCGCCCGGCCGTCGACAAGGTGGAGGGCGTGCCGCCCGCCATCGCGATCGACCAGACCAACCCGGTCCGCACCAGCCGCTCCACCGTCGGCACGATGACGGAGCTCAACGACCATCTGAAGCTGCTGTTCGCGCGCGGCGCAGGCCTCTTCGACCGCGACACCGCGCTGCCGGTGCGCCACGACACGCCGCAGACCATCCACG
>Ga0102591_1001677_pt1 | contig 28517 bp, 24 predicted proteins | sample AraplaCol_mCL_r2_2_FD_76860 | JGI IMG/M metagenome (GOLD analysis project Ga0102591, IMG submission 76860) | Arabidopsis root microbial communities from North Carolina, USA - plate scrape MF_Col_mCL_r2 (SPADES assembly) (version 2) | ecosystem: Host-associated > Plants > Roots > Endosphere...
TTGCCGGCGGCGAATGCCCGGATCGAGCTTGCCCGCACCATCGCCTTTGCCAGCGGGCCTGCGCTCGGCGGCGCGCTGGTGGGCTGGTGGGGCGCGAGCCCGGCCTTCGGCTTCGCCGCGGCGCTCTCGGCGATTGCGGTGGTGCTGCTATCAGGCATCTACGAGCCCGCCCGCGCGCCCTCGCCGCGCCGTCATCCGTTCCAGGACATCCGCGAGGGCGCGGCGTTCGTATTCCATCATCCGCTGCTGCGGCCGGTGTTCGTCACCCAGTTCATCTTCAACACCGGCTGGTTCCTGCAGATTGCCGTGTTCGTGCCCTACGCCGTGCGCCATCTCGGCCTCACCGCCGCGGGCGTCGGCACCGTGCTGACGATGTACGGCGTCGGCATGGTGATCGGCGCGCTGTTCGCCACCCGCGTGATGCAGCGCATCGCCTTCGGCACGGTAGTCGGTCTCGGCCCGGTCACGGGTTTCGTTGCTGCTGTGGTGATGGCGCTGACGGTGCTGGTCCCCTCGCCCTGGCTAGCGGCCCTGAGTTTCTTCCTGCTCGGCGTCGGGCCGATCCTGTGGGTGATCTCGACGACGACGCTGCGCCAGTCGGTGACGCCGCCCCGCCTGCTCGGCCGCGTCTCCGCCATCAACATCATGAGCTACGGCGCCCGCCCGCTCGGCTCTGCGCTGGGCGCGATCGTCGGCGGGCTCTGGAGCGCGGAAGCGTGCCTTTATCTGGCGGCCGCCGTGTTCGGCGTGCAGGCGCTGGTGATCTGGCTGTCACCGGCGGTGGCGCTGGACCGGCAGCCGGAGATGGTGGGGGATGAGGTGGCGGCGCGGTGCTAGCCGCACCATCATTGCAGCGCAGCGCTGAAGGGCGCTGCACTGGGTCCGGGGCACGAAAAGCAGCACGACCCCCACACGGTTAAGCAGCAGAGCCTAGCCCGCCAGATAGCGCTCGTAGCTCCCCGTCACCGGCTCGCTGGCGTCGACATCGGGGTCGAGCGTGTAGAGATCCTGCGCGCGGCCGATGCCGCGCAGCGCATAGCGGCCGGTGGAGACGAGATAGCGGCGCCCGGCAGCATCGAGGCCCTTGTAGAACTCCGCCGATGCCAGCAGCTCGCGGTCGACCGAGCGGCTCATCGAGGCGATGCGGCTGACCTCGTTGACGGTCGGGCCGACCACGGTGAAGTCGAGCCGGTCCTCGCTGCCGATATTGCCGTAAAAGACCTGCCCGACATGCAGGCCGATATAGGCCGACGTGGTGGGACGGCCATCGGCCTCGCGCCGCTTGTTCAGCGCCGCGACGTTCTTGCGGAACAGGTGCTCGGCCCGCAGCGCGGCGCGGCGCGCATCGGCCATGTCCTCGCCCCAGAACATCGCGAGCACGCCATCGCCGATCAGCTTGAGCACGTCGCCGCCGGCATCGTGGATGGCGTCGATCACGGCCTGCGCATAATCGTTGAGGAACGGGATGATCTCGTCGGGGCCGATGCTCTCGCTGATCCCGGTCGAGCCCCGCAGGTCCGAATACCACAGCACGGCATTGATGCGTTCGGTGACGCCGCGCGAGATGCGCCCGCGCAGCACCTGCTCGGAGGCGTCGCGGCCGAGATAGACCCGGCCGAGCGTGCGCACGATGTCGACCTGCTGCGCCGATTTGATCGCGAGCCCCAGCACCGGCACGAGATCGCGCAACGCTTCCAGCTCGGCTTCGCTGAAGCCGCTGTCGCGCCGCGTGGTCCAGCAGGAATACAGACAGTCCATCAGGCCGAGCGCGCCGTTCTCGCCGAAGCGATGCACGAAGGCGAGGTAGTGCTTGTGGCCCTTCTCGGCGAGCTCGCCGATCTGCGAGAAATCCATCGACGGCGCCTCGGCGAGATCGATCACCATCTCGTCGTCGCCATTCTCGAGCATGTGGAAGAACACCGAGCGGCGCCAGCTCCTGGCGGCGTCGCCGTCGGCGGTCGAGCCGTATTCGAACGCGTCGCTCTCGTTGCTGGCCCGGTCGCTCCAGCGGAAGCCGCGGCCCTCGTAGATCGGATGCAGCGTGTCGATCACGACGAGCCCGCGCGACAGCTCCAGCCCTTCGGCGCAGCAGCGCTCGCAGAAGCCGCGGAGCAGTTCGTTTTCGGGGAGGCCCGTGAGCCCCTGGCCGGTGAGCCAGTTCATCAGCGCAAGGCGCGAGGTCAATTGCATGCGCCATTATGGCGTGCATTCGTGACGAGCGGAAGGCCACGCGCGCGTCATGCAAACGAGGCTCCCGCCCGCAGCAGGTCGAATATGCCGCAGCCGCTGTTGACGCGCTGTCATGCCGGCTGCAAATGGAACCGATGACACCGCCGAGCCGATATTCAGGACTATGAGCCAGCGCCAGCTTCCGATCATCCTGGCGCTCGGCACCACGCAGACGCTGGCCTGGGCTTCGAGCTATTATCTGCCCGCGCTGATCGCCGATCCCATGGCGCGCGACCTCGGCGTCTCCTCCAACTGGATCTTCGGCGCGTTCTCGGCTTCGCTGGTGATCTCGGCGATGCTTGGGCCCCGCATCGGGCGGCAGATCGATCTCGTCGGCGGCCGGCAGGTGCTGTCAGCCTCCAATCTGACCATCGCCGCCGGCCTCGCGCTGCTTGGCTTCGCGCACTCCGTCCCGGTGATGGTGTTCGCCTGGCTCGTGCTCGGCATCGGCATGGCGCTGGGTCTCTATGACGCCGCCTTCGCCGCGCTGGGGCGCATCTACGGCACCGAGGCGCGCCGGCCCATCACCGGCATCACGCTGATGGCGGGGTTTGCCTCCACCGTCGGCTGGCCGCTCACCGCCTGGGGCCTTGCCCATATCGGCTGGCGCGAGACCTGCTTTGCCTGGGCAGTCGCCAACATCCTGATCGGCCTGCCGCTCAACTTCTTCATGCTGCCGGCGATCAAGGGCGCCAGGCAAGCGGCGGCGACGGCCGAGAAGCCGCATCTGCCGCTCGACCGCACCATGGTCCTGCTCGCCTTCATCTTCGCGGCGGTCTGGACCGTCACCGGCGCCATGGCCGCGCATTTCCCCCGGATCCTGGAGACGACAGGCGCAACGCCCGCCGAAGCCATAGCGGCCGGCGCGTTGATCGGCCCGGCGCAGGTCGGTGCGCGCATGCTGGAGGCCGGCTTCCTCAGCCGCTTCCATCCCTTGTGGTCGACCCGGCTTGCCTGCCTCACCCACCCGATCGGCGCGGTGATCGTGGCGATCTTCGGCGGCGCCGCGGCGAGCGCGTTCGCGCTGTTCCACGGCTCGGGCAACGGCATTTTGACGATCGCGCGCGGCACGCTGCCGCTGTCGATCTTCGGCCCGAAGGATTTCGGCTACCGTCTCGGCATCATCGGCGCCCCCGCGCGGATGGCGCAGGCGGTGGCGCCGCTGGCCTTCGGCTTGCTCATCGACGTGATGGGCGCCAAGGTGCTGATCGTCTCCTCCGCGCTCAGCCTGTCGGCGCTGGCCGCGCTGTTCCTGATCCGCACCAGGCCGCGGCCGGATTGACCGCGCAACGGCTTTCGCGCACAAGCGGGCCATGAGCCAAGACAACAGCCCGCCCCGCACATTCAAGGGACTCCTGCGCTGGGCGACCACGCCGCCGCAGGCCTGGGGCGTCTATCTCCTCGCCATCATCCTGGTGTGGCTGGTCTCATTCTACGCCGGCTCGCTGAAGCCGAAGAAGACGCCGGAGCCGAGCCCGCCCGCGGCGAGCGCGCCGAAGAACTAAGCCGGCTTCGCCTCGCTGGTCGCGATCCAGATGCCGGCGAACACCGCCGCCAGCCCGATCAGGAGGTTGGGCGTGATCGGCTCCCCTATCAGCAGCGCCGCCAGCAGCGTTGCGGCAATCGGATTGACCGTCATTGTATTGGCCACCCGGGTCGGGGTTGCCCGCGCCAGCGCCATGACCCAGAGGATGAAGGCGAGCGCGCCGCCGCCAATGCCGAGATAGACCCCCGCGATCCACTGCGCCGTAGTGAAGTGACCGAGCGCTGCAAAGCTGCCCTTCGCCAGACCTGCCAGCACCAGCACCACGGCACCCGCCCCCATTCCGACCGTGAGAAAGCCGAGCGCGCTCGAGCGTCGCATCAACGGCCGCGACAGCACGTTGTAGAACGCCATGCAGAACACCGCGCCGGTCATGATCAGCTCGCCGCGCCAGGCGCCCGGCGGACTTTGCGCCAGGCCCGCGGCCAGCGCCGCGGCCACGCCGAGCACGGCGATGCCGACGCCCGCGATCTTGCGCACCGTCAATTGCTCGACGCCGAGGAGCGCGCCGACCACCATGGTGTGGAGCGGCAATGTCGCCAGTGCGAGGCTGGCACGCGCCGCGGTCGTATAGGACACCGCGATGTTGTAGAGGATGAAGAACAGGCTGAAGAAGCAGGTGCCGAGCCCCGCCACGGCCGGCCAGTCCGCGCGCTGCGGCCAGCGCACGCCGAGCAGCAGCGCGCACGGCAGCAGGCAGAGAAAGCCGATGGCCCAGCGCAGGATCGCCAGCAGGATAGGATCGGCGCCGCCGACGAGATAGCGTGTGATCGCCGCGGCGGTGCCGCCGAGGCTGCTCGAGACGAGCGCGATCGCAACCCCGAGCCATTCCCCCACGCTTCGTCTCCCAATCCGGAGCTTTCACGCGCGGCTAACACACCCCTGCCGCCACCGGTGTGGCAGCAGGGGCCGACGCGCTAGTCGTAAAACTCCGGCGCCAGCTTCTGGCTGTCGCGCTGGGCCTTGTCATGGTTGATCCAGAGCTGCGCCTTCTCCCTGGCGAGCGTGTCGGCGATCTTCTGCATCGAGGCCGTAGTCTGGTCCTTGTCGACGTTCATGCCGGGCACACGGCGATTGTCCCAATTGTCCTTGAAGTGCACGGCATCGCCCGACAGCACCACCGCGCCGGTCTTGGGCAATTTCACCAGCAGCGACTGGTGTCCCGGCGTGTGGCCGGGCGTCGACAGGATCATCACGCTGCCGTCGCCGAACACGTCCTTGTCGCCGGCGAGCTGCTCGACGGGATGCGATGGCTTGAACCGCGGCGTGTTGTTGGCGCCGGGCCAGTCATATTCGGCCTTCTGCACGTAGAGCATCGACTGCGGGAACAGCTCGACATTGCCGGTGTGGTCCGGATGCGTGTGCGAGACGGCCATCGCCTTGACGTCGTCAGGCTTGAGGCCGAGCTGCTCGAGCTGCGCCTGCAACGTCTTCGGCCGCCGCCAGGTCACGGCCTTGGGATCGGCGGGCACCAGACCATTCGGCATCGCGGCGACGGCATCGGCGATGCCGGTGTCCCACAGGAACCAGCCCTTGGCGTGCTTGATCAAATAGCAGCTGTCGACGAAGTCCATGGTCTTGCCTTCGTTCAAGCCGGGGGTCCAGCGCGAGATATCGCCCGCGGTGCCCTCGCCGCAATTGAAGACATAGAGCCTTTCGACCCCGGTCGATTGCGCGAGCGCCATGGGGCCGGACAGAGCGAATGCAGCGATGGCGAGCGCGAACCTGGTCCTGGACATCATTGTTCCTCCCTTGATCGTTTCTCCCTTGCAGCCATGCCGGCTGCGACCGAGGATCAACCCCGGCCGCGCGGCCAAATTCCGCCCGTCAATGCGGGCACGTCTCGACCTCCACCGTGACGTGGCTGAGGCCCTTCAGCCCGGCGAGCCGCCGCTTGTAGACGGCCGGCTGCTTCGGCTGGTCCGACACCACCGAGAGCAGCACGGCACAATGGCCGGGGCCGACCTGCCACAGATGCAGATCGGTGACGCGGTCCTCGCCGACCTCCATGCGCGCGCGGATCACCCGCTCCAGCTTCTCGTCGGCGCGCACGTCGAGCAGCACCGCGCCGGACGACTTGACGAGGCCGAGCGCCCAGCTGGCGATCACCGCGCTGCCGATCAGGCCGACGGCGGGATCGGCCCACACCCAGCCCGAAACCATGGCGACCGCGAGCGCGGCGATCGCCAGCACCGAAGTCGCGGCATCGGTCATGACATGGACATAGGCCGCGCGAAGATTGTTGTCGTGACGATGGTGGTGATGGCCATGGTGATCGTGGTCGTGATCGTCGTGTGCATGGCCGTGCTCATGACCGTGATGGTGATGATCATGGCTGTCGCGCAGCAGCCACACGCTGGCGAGATTGACGCACAATCCGAGCGCGGCCACAACCATCGCCTCGCCATAGACGATCGGCACCGGATTGATCAGCCGCAGCACGCTTTCATAAGCGATCTCGATCGCGATCAGGCCCAGGATGATCGCGCTGGCGAAGGCCGCGAGATCGCCGAACTTGCCGGTGCCGAAGGTGAAATGCGCATTTCCCAGATGCCGGCGCGCGAAGCGGTAGGCAAAGGCTGCTATCCCCAGCGCGGCCGCATGCGTGCCCATGTGCCAGCCGTCGGCGAGCAGCGCCATCGAGCCGAACAGCGAGCCGGCCACGATCTCGCCGACCATCATGACCAGCGTCAGCACCACCACGAACCAGGTGCGCCGCTCGTTCTCGTCATGCTTCTCGCCCAGGAAGGCATGATCGTGGGTCCATTGTTCGATGGAATGGGAATGCATCGAATTCTCCAGGAGATTCAGGTCTGTCGGGGTTCAGTATAGCCCGGCGGACCGCAATTTTCGAAGGCGCAATCGTCCGGCGGATTGACAGTGCTTCTTAGTTTCGCTGTAATTGGCCCATGGGGATTTGAGCGATCTCCCCACGAGGCGACATGCCTAAGTATCGCGTCCCGTCTGATTTATGCGAGGACGCATCATGCCTACGTTCACGACCATATCATCCGATAAATTGGCGCGCCTGATCGGCACGGCCAATACTCCTGTCCTGATCGACGTCCGCACCGAGGAGGATTTCGCCGCCGACCGGCGGTTGATTCCCGGCTCGATCAAGCTCAGCCACGAGACCGTCGCGGAATGGGGCGGCGCCTTTGCCGGCCGCCGCGCGGTCGTCTCCTGCCTGCGCGGCGCCAAGCTGGCGCAGGGCACGGCCGCCTGGCTGAGGCAGCTCGGCGCCGAAGCAGAGACCCTGGAAGACGGCTTTGAGGGCTGGAAGGCGGCCAAGCTGCCGCTGGTCGACGCCCGCAAGCTGCCGCCGCGCGATGCCAAGGGACGCACTGTCTGGGTCACGCGGGCGCGGCCCAAGGTCGACCGCATCGCCTGCCCCTGGCTGATCCGCCGCTTCGTCGATCCGGGCGCGGTGTTCCTCTACGTGGCGCCGTCCGAGGTGGTCGCCGTCGGCGAGCGCTTCAATGCAGCGCCCTTCGACATCGAGAACGTGTTCTGGAGTCACCGCGGCGAGCTCTGCACCTTCGACGTGATGATCGAGGAGTTCGGCATCGCCACTCCGGCTCTTCTTCGGCTCGCGACGCTGGTACGCGGCGCCGACACCGCGCGGCCGGACCTCGCGCCGGAGGCGCCGGGCCTGCTCGCGGCCTCGCTCGGGCTGTCGCGGATGTATGACACCGACCTCGAACAGCTCGAGGCCGGCATGACGCTCTACGATGCCTTCTACCGCTGGTGCCGCGATGCGACGGCCGAGACCCACAACTGGCCGACCAACAAGGTGAAGGCGTAATGGACATTCGTAACGTTCAAGCAGGAGCTGATGCCGGTCACGGCATCAGCTTCAACGAAGCGTTCCGTGTCTGGCTTCGCGTCGCCTGTCTCAGTTTCGGCGGGCCCGCGGGCCAGATCGCGGTGATGCATCGCATCCTGGTCGAGGAGAAGAAGTGGATCTCCGAGGGCCGCTTTCTGCATGCGCTGAACTATTGCATGCTGCTGCCGGGCCCGGAGGCGCAGCAGCTCGCGACCTATGTCGGCTGGCTGATGCACCGCACCGCCGGCGGGCTGATGGCGGGCGGGCTGTTCATCCTGCCCGGCATCATCGCCATCATGGGCCTCAGCTACATCTACGCGGCTTTCGGCAATGTCAGCTTCGTCGAGGCGCTGTTCTTCGGCCTCAAGGCCGCCGTGCTCGCCATCGTCGTCGAGGCGGTCGTGCGCGTCGGCAAGCGCGCGCTGAAGAACCGCATCATGATCGCGCTCGCAGCCATCGCCTTCGTCGCGATCTTCTTCTTCGCGGTGCCCTTCCCGATCATCATCATCGCCGCCGGCCTGATCGGATATGTCGGCGCGCGCAGCGGCCGCCCCGAATTTGCCCCGGCCGGTCACGGCCATGGCGGCAGCGGCGCTGCGATCGACAGCATGCTTGGCGAGGCCGTGCCCGACCACGTCAAGCCCGACACCGCGCGCGGGATCCGCGTCGGTGCGCTGTGGCTGGCGCTCTGGCTGGTGCCTGTCATCGCGCTGCTCGCCGCCTTGGGTCAGGCCAATGTGTTCAGCCAGATCGCACTGTTCTTCTCGAAGATGGCGCTGGTCACCTTCGGCGGCGCCTATGCGGTGCTGGCCTATGTCGCCCAGCAGGCGGTCGAGCATTTCCACTGGCTGAAGCCGCACGAGATGCTCGACGGCCTCGGCATGGCCGAGACCACGCCGGGCCCCCTCATCATGGTGCTGCAGTTCGTGGGCTTCATGGCGGCCTATCGCGATCCGAGCGGGCTGTCTCCGATGCTCGCGGCGACCCTTGGCGGCCTGCTCGCGACCTGGGTCACCTTCACGCCCTGCTTCCTCTGGATCTTCGTCGGCGCGCCCTATATCGAGCGCCTGCGCGGCAACACCGGCCTTGCCGGCGCGCTCAGCGCCATCACCGCCGCGGTGGTCGGTGTGATCCTCAACCTCTCGATCTGGTTCGCCCTGCACACCCTGTTTCGCGAGACCGTGCCGGTGCACGCGTTCCCGCTGAACTTCGACAGGCCGGTGCTGACCAGCGTCGACGTGCCGGCGCTGGTGCTGTCGATCGCGGCGGCGACGGCGATCTTCCGGTTCAAGCTGGGGATGCTGACCGTGCTGGCGGGCAGCTGCGCGGCGGGCGTGGCGCTCAGGTTGGCGGGGGTCATCTAGCACACCGTGACGCGCCGCGTCCGGATTGCCATCGAGACGTTGCAGCGACAGCACTTCATCGCGGCCTTGGGCCACAAGAGATCGCGCGACACGGGCCTGGTCGGCGAAGAGCTCGGCTGCGAGGACCAGCAGTGCGTCATGTCAATCGGCATCAGCCCGAACGGGTGAGCCCGGATTAAGCTTCACGCAGCAAACGTGACGCGGCTTCAAGACGGGAGCTGCGGAAAGCCTCCCTCGCATCATTTCCTCATTCCATCGGAGGACGCTGTTGCCACTTGTGTGCGCGGCGTCACGGATAGGCGCGTCAGGTCCGGCTATCACTCATCCTACGGCGACAATCCGGTGCAAACAAACAGGTGGACCATGACGAAGACGGCGATGATCACGAAGGCGGCGGCGGCGATGGTTTTGATGAGCGTAGCCGCTGGTGTCACCAGCAACGCAGCACAGGCCGGCTGGGGTCCGAACGGACAGTACGGCAATGCGTCCCAGACCCGCCCTCAAATCGGTCCGCACTTCGGTGGATATGGCGGGAACGGCGGCCAGCGCCCCGTCGTCGTCGTGCCCGGCCCTCGGCCGGTGCAGCCCCAGGTCGTCGTCTATCCGCGCCCGGCGCCTCCTCCGGTCTATGTGCCGTCGCCGGTCGTCGTCCGACCGGTGCCGGTCGTTGTGAACAGGCCGGTGTATATCCCGACCGCGCCGGTGGTAAAGGAGACAGTCGTCGTTCAGCGACCCGCTACCGTGGTTGCAAGCACGCCGGCGCCCGCCGTGGCGGCAGCCCCCGCTCCGGTCGTCAACAACAATTGCAACTGCCTTGTGAAGGAATATCCGCAGGCCGGCGTCGTGGTGTTCCGGGATATTTGCACCAAGGAGAGCGCAACCTACACAAACCTGCCGCAGCAGACCTCGCAGGCCGTACTGCCGCCGACCCAATGATCGGCGAATGCCTGGAATCGACGACGAGCGCGGCAACATTGTTGTCGCGTTCGAATACTCTCCGCAGGCCGCCCCCTACGGGCTGACGAGCGTAGCGCTGGTGCTGTCGATCGCGGCGGCGAAGGCGATCTTCCGCTTCAAGCTGGGGATGCTGACCGTGCTGGCGGGCAGCTGCGCGGCGGCTGTGATCTGAGGGCCATCATCGCCCGACAAGTAGGCCGCCCGGCGCAACTCGCTAAGCGGCTGTGCCGAAGATGCGGTCCGTGTGCAGCACGATGACCTTGGCCCCGCGCTCCTTCGCCATCCGCACCAGATCTGCGGCGGCCCCGTCCTTCCCATCCCACAGAGCGATGACCGTCACGTCGCCCACCGCCGCCGCCGTATGATAGCGCCAGAGAGTTTCGCGCCCCCAGAAGTCGTAACCCGCGTTGGACCGGAGCCAGCCGGGAAGCTTCGCCGAGCCCGCGAAAACCTGATACGCATTTCGCGAGATGAGCTCGCGCAGTCGCATCTCCCATCGCACACCCGTGTGAGAGAAGTCGAAGTCCACATAGTCCGTAAGAGGCAAGGCCAGGCAGATCCTGGTGGTGACCCTCATCAATTCACAGACCTCGTGGAACAGGATATCCCCGCCGCTGGATCCGCCCGCCACACCGATGTAACCGTGGACGTCGTTTGCAACTTCCTCCAGCACGGCCTGCTGAATGAGGGCCTTTGCGCTTGTCTCCAAGTGAGCTGGGAACCTTGGCGTTGCCCGCCCCGGCGCATCGATGGCGTGCCCGACGAACAACAGCGCTTTTTGGACAGTCGCCAAGCGCGCCGGCGGCGCCCGCGTGCTTTCGCCGCCCAACGCCTGCAAAGCGGACCTCGCATTCTCGGATCGAAGCCCGAGATCGTGGTAGATGGCAACCTGGGACCGGGCCGACTCGACCACGAACGGTGAAGCCCCCGAAGCGGCGCGACGGTATCTTTCAGCCACGCGAGCAGGACGCTCCGACGTCAGCAGCTCGAATTCTGCCATCGACATCTGGAGCCAGCCATCCGGCTCCTGCTGGGAGTTGGCAACGTCGAGAGACAGAGCCAATCCGCCGACGATCGAGTCAACCTGTTTCCGAAGTGTCGCGAGGCGATAGGCGGCCTCTGCTTCGCCATCGAACATCTCCTCCCACACGTCCGGTAGCGCCTCCGCGAGTTCACGGAGAATCGTGCCGAGCGCGAGCGCGTTCAACCCTCCGTAATAGGAGTTGAGGTCCTCCCTGTAAGCCGCCAGATAATGCTCGTAAGCCTCCAGAAGTTGGTGAGAACGGAGTGCAGCTTCGCGCGACTCGTCATTGGAGCGGGATCTCCAAGCTTCCTGCCAGCGAGCCTTGGCGTTGCGCCCGAGCAAGGCGTAAGCCTCGGCGCGTGCCCTGGACTTCGGCTCCAACGACCCAAGCGCGCTCCTGATGGCTTCGTCCGATCGTCGCGGCTCCTGCAGCCGCTGATAGATCGTCGCAAGCCTCAGATGGGCGTCGGCATTCGAAGCGTCGATGGACAGTAGATATTCGAGCGTCTCGCGTGCTCCGCTCAGATCAAGCGCGTCGAGCTGCACATCGCCGACCTGCTTTGCCGCCGCGGCGACCCAGTGAAATGAGCGGATCTCCTGCGACAGCAATCTGAGATGGCCGAGGTCCCGCGACTTGCTGGCGTCATCGAGTTCCGATCTGAAGTCGGGAGGAACAGGCGACGCCTGCGGAGCACGCAATCCCGGCAAAAGCATGTAAACCGGACTGTCGATCCGATCAGACTGGAGCACTTTCTGAAGAAGGTTGAACAATTCCGGCACGGACGCCGAAGGCTTTGCGGGATCATAGCGCAGATACGGGCCGATCAGTTCGAGGTCTAGCGGCATTCCCTCCCGAAGGCCTGAAATCAAGATCGTGCGCTTTTGACGAAGCGCATGCGCCAAACCGAGCTCATAGAACACATTTGCATTCTCAATCGAGACATCAGCCAATACGACATCCGCGCTGAGGAGCGACTCGAACATGTCGGTCTGAATATTCCCCCCAGAAAACAGGGGCGCGGATGTTCGTCCACTAACTCCCAACGTTGCAAGCGCTGGCTGAATCAGCTCTCGTTCGACCCCGTCGAAGTCAATTCCGCCCTTCATACCGAAAGGCCTTAGGATGAATACTCGCACGGCGCTACGAGCCTCCTCTGGGTTGATCGAACGACGTCGGGGTAGCGATAATCGGCTTTACGCCCGTCTGCTTCGCTTTCCTCACGAGATCGGCCACGCCTTCGTTGTCGGAACGCATTTCGTCGCAGATGGCGACGAGCGTCACCAGCTTTGCAGCGCTGCGTGCGACGGACAGCATCCAGGAGTTCCAGCGCTCCAGGAAGGTATACCCCTGTCGATCCGCCAGCCATTTCGGCATGTCACGGAAGGGTTGCATCAGCGTGACGGGTATCGCTGTCTCGAGCTGCCGAAATCGTTCGATCCAGCTTGGCTCGCCACCGACGAAGGCCGGGATGTACTGATCTCTCGTGAACGGCAGATGCATGTAGGATGAAAGCCTGAGCTCTTGGCAGATCTCGTGAAACAGGATGTCGCCTCCGCAGGCGCCTCCTGCTATCGCCATCAGGTTTGCCGAGCCGCTGCACGCCGTCGTCTCGGCTTCGACGACTGATCGGATCCACTCTCTCACCTGCGCCTCTCGCGAAAGGAGCTCGGGTCCATAACTTCTGAACAGCAGCACGCGGGCCGGCGCCACGGTACCCGACGAAACGCGAACGGTGCTGCCGTCCAGAACCTCCGTAGCAGCGGCCACATGATCAGTGAGGACGGACGTGTCCGCGAATCCGGCGAGAAAGCGCCTCATATCCGAAATGTCGGACGGGGACGCGTATTCCACCACCTCGCGATACGCGGCCCTCACTCGCTCGACCTTCTTCGAGGTCAGCAATGCGAACTGGGCCAGTCCGACCCGCAGGTCTATGCCAGGCTCCTGAGCGGCTTGCCGCTTCGCGATCTCGATGGAAAGACTCACGGCGGCTATCAGCCTCTTGAGATCTTCATGCAGGACCTCGCGATGCCGGTCGGCTTCGATCGTCGACTCCTGGGCATCATCCCAAGCCTGCGGCAGACGGTCGATGAGGTTCGTCCATACAGTCAATCTTGCCAGGGCTTCGATTCCAACACCGTAATTCTTCAGGTCCTCCTCGAAAGCGCGGCGAAACTCGTCATAGGATTCCTTTAATCGCGGTGACTGCAATGCCACCGTCCCCCTCATATGCGGTTCGGTGTCGGCCAGTTTACGTCGCCAATAAGTCATCGCGTTTCTGGCTCTCAGAGCATGCGCTTCCGCGCGCTGCTGAGGGTCGGCGATGCGACTTTCGAGGACACGATTCAGCGCAAGATTTGACTGGTCCAGCTCGCCGAGCCCGTAGTAGATCGAGCCAAGTTCGATGTTCGCCTCTCCGTCGCTGTCATCGATGAGACGGAGCCGCTCCCAGGTGTCCTTGGCCGCGTTGGGAAGATTGGCCCTGCCCTGCGCTCGCGCAACCAGCCGCAGGGCCTCGCGTTCCCACAGCAGGCCCGACACCTCATCTGCCAGGAGGGCGAGCATTCCGGCGACCCCGCCAGCCTCCGCCTTCTGGACTTCTTCACGAAACCCCGGCGGCACGACCATGAAGCGCCCAGGATCCTGTGACCGAAGCGCCGGCAGCAGCGAGAACACAGGACTATCCTCGACATCCGACGCGATCGTCCGCTGTAAGCTGGCTATCAGCTTCAGCAGACTGTCGCCAGGCGCCTTGTGGTCGTAAGCCAGATAGCGGTCCGTCTGGAGATCGAAAGGGAATTTCTCGTCCTCGATCCGACTGAAGATCAGGAATGTACGTTTCTCGCGCAGTGCGTGCCGGATGCCAAGCTCGTAGAAGACATTCGCGCTTAGGATAGTCAGATCTGCGATCACCAGGTCGGACGTCAGCAGACGCTGAAACATGTCGGCGCGAATATTCCCGGACTCGAGAATTTCAGCCGTCGTCCTACCCTCGATGTTGAGTTCCTTGAGCGCCGGACCAATCAGCGCCGTTTCGACGTCCTCGAAATTGACCGTGACTTGCTTCTTGCCAAATTTCTTCTTTCCGAAGGGTCTCACGATGAATGCGCGTTTGACACTCTGCCTTTCCATGACATTGGTGCTTTCAAGAGGCGGTTAGCCTCCGCAAGATCCCGCACTTCGAGATCGATTTGAGAGCCGCACAATCGGCCTAGTCTCAACGCTCCAAGAATAGAAGACGGAACACCACTTCCGCAAGTGTATCGCGCGGCCGCGCGCAAAAATTGAACGCGGATGAGCACCGATGCTCGCGGCGACCCTCGGCGGCCTGCTCGCGACCTGGGTCACCTACACGCCTGCTTCCTCTGGATTTTCGTCGGCGCCCCCCCTACATCGCGCGTGTGCGCCGCTACACCGGTCTTCCCGGCGCGCTCAGTGCGATCACCGCCGCGGTGGTCGGCGTGATCCTCAACCACTCGATCTGGTTCGCGCTGCACACCCTGTTCCGCGAGACCGTGCCGGCGCACGCGTTTCCGCTGAACTTCGACAGGCCGGTGCTGACCAGCGTCGATGTGCCGGCACAGGTGCTGTCGATCGCGGCGGCGACGGCGATCTTCAGCTTCAAGCTGGGGATGCTGACCGTGCTGGCGGGCAGCTGCGCGGCAGGCGTGGCGCTAAGGTTGGCGGAGGTGATCTAGGATCTATCCTCACGTGTACGATTAAGTGCTCATTTGGACGTCTTGCGCGCCTCGTCTCGCGCCAGCCGCTCCGCTCTAAGACGCTTGTGGTTTTCATGAAACTGCGGATCTGCTTGGCTATCCGCGATGGTCTGCCGCGCTGCGTTCGGGTTTTGCGCCTTGCGGTCGGCCTCATCGGCGATCTGCTGCTCGGCTGAGCGTTTTTTTGTCATGACTGGGTCCTTGCACCCGTAGATTGACGCGGCGAGAGTTAGGGAATGGCCCCCAAGTGTTGATCACCCCGTTTGCCGTGAGAGCTTCGGCCGGCAGCGAGAGTCGCGGCCTCGGTCGAGGGATCTCGGATCGCAAAAGGACAAACAGACATTCACCCGAGCCATAAGTCCAGACGGACGCGATGGCCGGACGGGTCTCATCTCACTTGGCGTAGCCCTGCGATCGGAGCCAAGAAATCCGACGCTCTCCGTTCATCCAATCGTCGATTTCGGCTTTGCTCGCGAAGCCGGTTATTTCTCGGGGTTCTGAGCCTGGATACTCGGCAATGATGACCCAGTCGCCCTCGGACTTGCGAAGTGGTTTGAAGCTCACTCTTATTTTTGCCATGCCGAACTATGGACGAAAGCGGGCAAAAAGGAAACCTCGTCGAGCCATTTTGAGCAACTTGCTGAACGGCTGCCGGAACGCGCCCCCTGCGCCGTCGGGCAAAACAACCCGGTCATTCCGACCAAGCTGCCTGTCAAGCCCCTTCCCGCAAAATATTCCACTTTACCGAAATTCGGATTTGTCGTACAAGCAAGACACCCTGGCCCGAGACAAGGGGCGGATCGCGATCGTCACGAACCGCGGGCTGGGCAGCGATGGACGCGACGGCGTCGGCGCGAGCGACATTGCAGGGCGGGACACCGTGAGCAATGGCTGGCCGCGCACACGACACGGCGCCGACAGCGTCTTCGCATGGCTTCGGGGGCGAGCACACGCCACCCCTCGGAGCGACATGCGAGGACGTGCGCGGACGGAGAAGTCGTGTGGTCCCGACGCCCGCGGTTCTGGCGTCAAGCCTCGCGGTGATGCGGCGGCCGACCGGCACGCGCATCGATCAGCCGCAAGGCGATGGGGGCAATAGTGCAACGCTCCCCAAGGAGAGCACGAAGGACACCGTTAAAACCATCGCGCAGGGAAGGCCGGGCGACCGGCACACCTGTGGTCCACCCCGTGTGCGTTCTTACGCCCACGGACCTGCGGGTGCCGCCGGCGCCCGGCCTTCCCTGCGCCCTTGTCATTCGGGCGCGGCACATGACGCAAAACTCGGGCGAGACGCGCCGCGGGAAGGTTAACGTGCGTCTGCTGGCTTGATGTGAATTGGAGAACGACGCCCTCGCCCTTTGCTCCGTCATTGCGAGAGCCGCGGGCACCACGACCACCGTCGTTGTCGCACTACCGCATCATCATCCGCGCGATCGCTTCCCCGATCACCACCGTGGTGAAATGCGTGTTGGCGCGACAGTCCGACGGCATGATCGAGGCGTCGGCGACGCGCAAGGCGGCGATGCCCTTCACGGTGCCGTCAGGGTTGACCACGCCATTGGCATCATCGACGCCGCTCATGCGGCAGCTGCCGGCGGCGTGCTGGATGTCGCCGGTCTCACGGCGCAGCACGGCGTCGAGCTCGTGATCCGGCAGCTTGGCCGCCTGCGGCAGCGTCAGATCGGTGTCGGCGAGCCGGATCCAGTCGGCGATGCCGGACAGCGCCGGCTGCGAGGTGATCACGGCGAGCCGCCTCACCGCATCCATCATGCGCAGCATGTCGCGGGGATCGGCCAGCATGTTCTCCTCGACGATGGGATCGATCGTGGGATCGGTCGAGGCGAGTTTGAGCGTGCCGCGCGAATAGGCATTGAACAGCCCGGCGCCGATCGCCCCGGAGTTACCGACGCCGCGATGATTGAACGCGATCAGGATCATGTCGCGCTTGCCGCCGTCCGCAAGACCCGAGGAATAGGTCACGCAGCAATTGGTATGGCGCGTGTCCGGATCGGTCGGCCGCAAATTTTCGTGGAGCTGGATGGTGGCGCGAAACAATGGGTGGTCGAAGTAATGCTTGCCGACCGGCAGATCGCGCGCGACCGCGATCCCCATTGCCTTCAACTCCTCGGCAGGGCCAATGCCCGAGCGCAGCAGAATCGCCGGACTGTGGATCGCGCCGGCGCACAGCACGATCTGGCGCGCGCTGATCTCCTGGGTGCCCTGCCCCTCGATATGGACACGGACGCCAGTCGCCCTGCCGTCGCTGATCAGGACTCGATCGACCAGCGCACAGCCCCGGATCTCCAAATTGGCACGGCCGCGCGCCGGCTCGAGATAGGCCTCGTTGGTGCTGATGCGGCGCAAGTCGCGGCTGTTGATGGGATAGCAGGCAACGCCCTCGCCGTCGGGGCCATTGAGATCGACGCACCAGGGATAGCCGCTCGCCAGCGCCGCATCGCGCAAGCCGCGATCGATCGGACCCCATTTGTCCGGAGGTGCGCGATAGACCGGCAGCGGTCCGCCGCGGCCATGACCTGCGGCGTCGCCGAACTCAAAATCATCCTCGATCACGGAGAACATGGGCATCACATCCTTCGCCGACCAGCCGGTGCAGCCATTGGCGGCCCATTCGTCGAAGGCATCGGCAACGCCGCGGATCGCGATCTGGCCGTTCATCATCGACGAGCCGCCAAGCCCCTTGCCGCGCCAGTAGAAGCGCGGCTCCTGCCCCGCCACGCGGCGCGACAGAAGGTCGGGCCACTGCCATTTCTCCTGGTATTCGCGCTTGTGGATGATCGGGATCGGGTTCGGCGTCCGCACCTCCCACGGCGCCTCATCGGCGCGCCAGTCGAGCCCCGCTTCCAGCAGCAGCACACGGCGCGCGGGATCCTCGGACAGCCGTGCCGCAACTGCAGCGCCGGCGGAGCCGCCGCCGACAACAATGACATCGTACATCGGGCTTATTCTCGACATTCCAGACCACCGGCGTCGTGGACGGTATCAGACGACGCCGAGCCGTGGAATGCGAATTGGAGAGGGAGGCTGCCGCATCGGAGAGATAGGTGCACAACAACAAACGCTGGTGCCCCGGACGCAGCGCTGCGCTCTCCCGGCGATGCGAAGCATCGTCCGGTCGGCGTTGCGCTGCAGAGCCGGGGCCCATGAGCAATCGTTATGGCGTGGGTCCCGGCTCTGCGCAGCAGCGTTGCACGCTGCAGCGCGTCCGGGAGACGGGCCCCTACCCGATCACCCGCCCGAACTTGTTCGACTTCGGGAAACCCTTCGGCGGCAGGCGGCCGGCATCGGCGCGCGTGCCTTGCCACTCGCTGAGCTCCTTCATGGTCGCGGAGAATTCGCGGCCTGCGGAGTCCTTCCAGGTCAGGCCGGCCTTGGCCTCGAACACGGCGATATCCGAGAGGCCGCCATCCTTGTATTTCTGCAGGCGCACGCCGCGCCCGCGCGCCATCTCCGGCACCTGGTCGAGCGGAAAGATCAGCATCTTGCGGTTCTCGCCGATGACGGCGACGGTATCGCCGAGCACTTCGGTGATCGCGCGCGCCTCGTTCGGCATGTCGACGTTGAGGACCTGCTTGCCCTTCTTGGTGGTGCCGACGCAATCGTCCTCGCTCACGACAAAGCCCTGGCCCTCGGTGCTCGCAACCAGGAATTTGCGCCCGCCCTTGTTGACGAACAACGCGACGGGCGCCGCCTCCTGTTCGAGGTCGATGAACAGGCGGATCGGCTCGCCGTGGCCGCGGCCGCCCGGGAGCTTGGCGACGTCGAGCGTGTAGAACTTGCCGTTGGTGGCGAACAGCAGCAGCTTCGAGGTGGTCTCGGCGAAGAACGCAAAGCCGAGCTTGTCGTCCTGCTTGAAGGCGAGCCCCGAGAGATCCTCGACATGACCCTTCATGGTGCGGATCCAACCCTTGTCGGAGACGACGACCGTCACCGGCTCGCGCTCGACCAGGGCTTCCTCCATCGCGGCGAGATCATGCTCGGGCGCATCCGCAAAGGTGGTGCGGCGCTTGCCGAGCGGCGTCTTCGGCCCGAACATGTCGCGGACCTTGGCGACCTGCTCGCCGACCTTCTTCCATTGTTCGGGCTCGGAGGCGAGCAGCCCCTGGAGGCCCTTCAGCTCCTTGCGCAGATCCTTGTCCTCGGTGCGGATCTCCATTTCCTCGAGCTTGCGCAAAGAACGCAGGCGCATGTTGAGGATGGCTTCGGCCTGCACCTCGGTGAGCTTGAACGCCTTGATCAGCGCCGGCTTGGGCTCGTCCTCGGTGCGGATGATCCTGATCACCTCGTCGATATTCAGATAGGCGATCAGCAAGCCGCCGAGGATTTCGAGCCGGCGTTCGATCTCGGCCTTGCGGTAGTTGCTGCGGCGGATCAGGACGTCGCGCAGATGGTCGAGCCATTCGCGCAGGCACTCCGCGAGCCCCACCACCTTGGGCACCTTGCCCTTGATCAGAACGTTGAGGTTCAGTGGAATCTTGTTTTCGAGCTCGGTCAGCCGGAACAGCGATTCCATCATCAAGGCGGGATCGACGTTCTTCGACTTCGGCTCGATCACGATGCGGACGTCTTCGGCCGACTCGTCCCTGATGTCGCCGACCAGCGGCAGCTTCTTCTGGTCGAGCAGTTCGGCGACCTTCTCGATCAGCCGCGACTTCTGCACCAGGAAGGGAATCTCGGTGACGACGACGACCCAGGTGCCGCGCGCGCCCTCCTCCTGCGACCAGCGCGCACGGACGCGGAACGAGCCACGGCCGGTGGTGTAGGCTTCGGCAATGGCCTGCTTGGAATCGACGCAGATGCCGCCGGTCGGGAAGTCCGGGCCCTTCACCCACTTCATCAGCGCCCTGGATTTGGCGTCCGGCTTCTCGATCAGATGCAGCGCGGCGTCGCACAGCTCGGCCGCGTTGTGCGGCGGGATCGAGGTCGCCATGCCGACGGCGATGCCCTGCGCGCCGTTGGCGAGCAGGTTCGGGAAGCCGCCGGGCAGCACGACCGGCTCCTTCGACTGTCCGTCGTAATTGGGGCGGAACTCGACGCCGTCCTCGTCAATGCCTTCGAGCAGAAGCCGCGCGACGTCGGTCATGCGCGCTTCGGTGTAGCGGTAGGCGGCCGGGTTATCGCCGTCGATATTGCCGAAATTGCCCTGGCCGTCGACCAGCGGGTAGCGCGAGGAGAAGTCCTGCGCGAGGCGGACCATGGCATCGTAGATCGCCTGGTCGCCATGCGGATGGAACGAGCCCATCACGTCGCCGACGATCTTGGCGGATTTCTTGAAGGCCGTGCCGGGGTCGAGCCTCAGCAGCCGCATGCCGTAGAGGATGCGGCGATGAACCGGCTTCAGGCCGTCGCGCGCATCGGGCAGCGCGCGGTGCATGATGGTGGAGAGCGCATAGGCGAGATAGCGCTCTTCCAGCGCTTCTCGCAGCGGCACTTCGTGGATTTCGGCCGGCTCTTGCGGCGGAATCAATCGTTTTCCCATGCCGCCCGGTTAAACCGTGGAAGCGAATCGGGCAAGGATGGATTGGTTCCCTGTGGGCGGCTAGTGGCCGGCCCAGCCGGCTGTCACGGTCTGGGTTTTATCCTGGGCGGGTGCCGGCATATTGGTCAGACAGCGCCGGGCGGCCTCGATTTCAGCCTCCGTCGCCCCCTTCGACCGCGCCCATGTCTCTGCAGTGGCAGCGGAATATTTGGCCACATAGTACCGGACGAGGGTGCAGGACGCCCGGCGAAACGCGCCGGGTTGCGGCTCGCCGGCCATTGCTTCGGGCGCAAACGCGAGCAGCGCCGCGGACAAGGCGAATCCCCTGATCAACATTTAGGCTGTCCCCGTTGTGGAACCTTAGGGCGAACTCGACCGAGCCGAATTCGTTCCGGGGGAACGCCATGCTGCGGGACAAGGCTGAGTCCCGCTCGGCTCATGGCGCCGGGATCGCCGCCCTCGCCTGCTGCCGGATCAGAGCGTTGATAAAGCCGGCACGCGCGTCGGAATGGCCCTGCCCGCGCGGCTCCAGCACATGGCGAAGCAGGAACAGGCCTGTGAGCCGAAAGCCGTCCTGCAGATCCTGCTCGGTGAGATCGCGGGCGACTTCGCCATGACGCAGAAACGGCGGCAGCCGCAACAGGCGGTCGCGCCACGGCTCGCCGGCGCCGCGCGACACCGCGCCGCCGGATTTCGGCGAGACGTAGATCAGGTCGGTGGTCTCGCCAGTCACCGCACAATTTTCCAGCGCCAGCCCGAAGCCGAGCTCGGCCAGCATCGCCAGCTCGAAATGGATGACGTGCACGGCCGCGCCGCCGATATCGTCGAAATCGTCGAGCGAATGCTCAAGCAGCGCAAAGATGTCCTCGTGCGGATCGCGCTCGGGCAAGAGCCGCGCGATCGAAGCCAGATGGGTGACGCCGTAGACCCCATGAGAGGATCCCAGCAGCGTCGCCGCTCGCAGCTTCAATCCCTCGATCGCATAGGTGCCGAGATGCTCGTCGAGCCGCGCCCGCCACACCGCGCTGACACTGTTGCCCGGCTGCAAAAGCGGCCGCAGCCGCGAGCTGGCACCGCCACGGACAAGGCCGAGATGCCGGCCATGCGCGCGCGTCAAAAGCTCCACGATGGCGCTGGATTCGCCATGCCGCCGCACACCCAGCACGATGCCTTCGTCGGTCCATTCCATGAGGTGAAGTCTAGCGGATTCCGGCACACAATCGTAGGGCGGATTAGCCGAAGGCGTAATCCGCCAATGCTTGTGCGCAGAGGTGGCGGATTACGCTCCGCTAATCCGCCCTACGCATTGTCACGCGTTGAACCAGCCCTGCGCGTCGCCGGTGAAGGAGAAATACAGGCCCATCGTCGTCAGCGCGCACGAGACGATCTCGATGGCGCTGTCGAGCTCCATGCCCCTCTCGCCGATGATCTGGCCGAGCGAGATCACCGTCAGGACGAGGGCTGCCGCCAGCACCCAGCGCGGCCAGTTCTTGCGATGATGCGCGGCCAGCCTGACGAAATAGACCAGGAGCAGGATCATGCCGCCGGCGAGCAAGGTCGCCGTCATGATCATCTGCTCGGTGATCTCGGCATTGGGCGTGCGGTCCTGCACCGCAACGGACAAGGCGTCCAGCATCAACGATGCATAGAGCAGCGCTTCGAAGCGCCGGACGTTGCTGGGCACGCTCATCGGATACCGATCTGTTCTCGATTATTCCTTGGGGAAGTCCAGACCCATCTCGCGATAGCGATCGGGATCGTCGCCCCAGTTCTCGCGCACCTTGACGAACAGGAACAGATGCACCGGCACGTCCAGGATCTGCATCAGCTCCTTGCGCGAGTCCGCGCCGATCGACTTGATGGTGGCGCCGCCCTTGCCGAGCACGATCTTGCGCTGGCTTTCGCGCTCCACGAAGATCGTCTGCTCGATGCGCACCGACTTGTCCTTGCGCTCCTCCCACTTCTCGGTTTCGACCGTGGACTGATAGGGCAATTCCTGGTGCAGCTTCTGATAGATTTTCTCGCGCGTGATCTCCGCCGCCAGCTGCCGCATCGGCGCGTCGGACATCTGGTCCTCGGGGTAGAGGTACGGACCCGGCGGCACCATTTCCGCAAGCGTCTTGCGGAGGTCGTCGACGCCGTCACCGGAAATCGCCGCGATCATGAAGGTCCGCGCGAACTTCATGCGCTCGTTGGCGGCCTGCGCCAGCGCCAAGAGCTTCTCGCGCTGGACCAGATCGACCTTGTTGATGACGAGGATCTTCTCGTGATTGACGCTGGCAGCCTTGGTGAGGATCGCCTCGGCCTCCTCGTCGATGCCTGTCTTGGCATCGAGCAGCACGCAGACGAGATCGGCATCATGCGCTCCGCTCCAGGCGGTCGAAACCATGGCGCGGTCGAGCCTCCGCTTCGGCAGGAAGATGCCGGGCGTGTCGACCAGAATGATCTGCGCGTTGTTCTCGATCACGATGCCGCGGATCAGCGCGCGCGTGGTCTGCACCTTGCGCGAGACGATCGTGACCTTGGCCCCGACCAGCGCATTGACCAGCGTGGACTTGCCGACATTCGGCGCACCGATCAGCGCAACGAAGCCGCAGCGCGTTGCCGTCGGCGTCTCGCCGCTTGCTTCAACCGTCATTGCCGCCGCCAACACCTTCACGCGCGATCATCACTGAAGCTGCCACCTTCTCCGCTGCGCGCTTGCTGCCGCCGATGCCTTCCGCCGGCGCGAGCCCCGGCAGATCGACGGCGACGCGGAATTGCGGATCGTGGTGCGGACCGGTGCGCTCGACCTCGCGGTAAACCGGCGTCGGCAGCCCCTTTCCTTGCGCCCATTCCTGCAGCACAGTCTTGGGATCGCGCAAGGGACGGCGCGGCTTGTGCATGCGCTCGGTCCAGTTACGTTTGACGAACTCGGACGCCGCCGCGTAGCCGCCGTCGAGGAAGACGGCCCCGATCACGGCCTCGCAGATGTCGCCGAGGATGGACTTGCGCAGGCGGGCGTCGGCGCTGGAGCCGACAGAGCCGAGCTTGATGTCGTCGAGCAGTCCGAGCGACTTGGCGACGTCGGCGCAGCTTTCCTTGCGCACGAGCTCGGCAAGACGCTTGGACAGCTCGCCCTCATCAGCGTTCGGGAAGGCGTGATAGAGCATGTCGGAGACGACGAGCCCGAGCACGTGGTCGCCGAGGAATTCCAACCGCTGATAGCTGTCGCCGCGCTTGCGCCCGGACTTCAGCGCCGAGACGTGCGTGATCGCCTGCATCAGCATGTTCGGGTCAGTGAAGCTGTAGCCGATGCGCGCCTCGAGCGCCGCGTTGGCATCGGTGGCTTTGGCCTTGCTCCGCGTCCGCTTCTTCTTCGCGGGCGCCTTGGTCTCGGAAGTCTTGACGTCAGGAGTCTTGACGTCAGGAGTCTTGGTTTCAGGAGATTTGGTCGCAAGGCTCTTGGTCGCAGCTTCGCCGTCGGGGCCCGCCTGGGCCTCGGTCGGTTCGATCGCGATGTCCTTGGCTTCGTCTTTCATCGGACGATTTTGAAGAAGCGATTCCAGCGCACCGACCACGGCCAGCGCCAGAACATCCAGGCATGCTCGCCTTCGGCGATGGAGAAGAAGATCATCTGGGCGCGGCCGATCAGATTCTCCTGCGGCACATAGCCGACCTGGCCGAGAAAGCGGCTATCGGTGGAATTGTCGCGGTTGTCGCCCATCATGAAGAAATGGCCTGATGGCACGGTGTAGACGTTGGTATTGTCGACATAGCCGTTGTCGGCGCAGTCCAGCGTCTCGTAGGACACGCCGTTCGGCAGCGTTTCCTTCCAGCGCTTCACCCGGGAGATGCCGCCGCCTTCCGAGCCGCAAGGCTCCTCACCGACGTACTCGCTCATCCGCTGACGCTCGACCGGCGTGTCGTTGATGTAGAGCAGCCCATCCCGCATCTGGATGCGGTCGCCGGGAAGGCCGATCACGCGCTTGATGTAATCGGTGGAATCGTCCTTCGGCAGGCGGAACACGACGATGTCGCCGCGTTGCGGATCCGAGCCCCAGATCCGCCCGGAGAACAGCGGCGGCGAGAGCGGAATCGAATAATGGCTATAGCCGTAGGAATATTTCGAGACGAACAGATAGTCGCCGACCAGCAGCGTCGCCTTCATCGACCCCGACGGGATGTTGAAAGGCTGGAACAGGAAGGTGCGGATCACCAGCGCGATCAGGAGAGCGTGGATCACGACCCGGATCGTTTCGCCGACGCCGCTCTCAGTTTTCGTTCCTGAAGTCACGCTCATTGCTCTCTCAATTCCGGCCGGCGATCACAGAGCGCCCTCCTCCCGCGAACGGCCCACCGGTTCGCGGCGCAAGGAGATTGTCCTGATTCTGATAGTGAGGGCCAATTCCGGCGTAAAGCCGAATTTACCCAAGCTGATTTGCGTCCGCGGACTTTTAGACGGTTGTCGGAGGCCACGCAATCAAGGATCGCATGAAAACTTCATAAGATATTGATTTATAACACAAATCATAAAATTCCCGCCGGCCGGTCAGGGTCTCGGCAGCGGCACGGCCGAAATGATGACGAAAGCCTGCGCCAGCGGCCAGTCGTCGGTAATCGACAGGTCGATCCGGGCCTCGAACCCCTCGGGTGTCAGGGCCTGAAGCCGGGCCAGGGCGCCGCCGGTCAGTTGCATGGTCGGCCGCCCACCCGGCAGGTTGACCACCCCCATGTCGCGCCACCACACCCCGCGCCGGATGCCGGTGCCGAGCGCCTTGGAGCAGGCTTCCTTCGCGGCGAAGCGTTTGGCGTAGGTCGCCACCACCATCTTCTCGTTCTTGGCGCGACGCTCCGCCTTGGCCCGCTCCGCCGCAGTGAAGATGCGGTCGAGGAAGCGCTCGCCGTGGCGTTCGATCACCTTGGCGACCCGGGTGATGTCGATCAGGTCGGAGCCGATGCCGATGATCATGCCCGGCTCCGTCCGCGGTCCATCGCCGCGCGCATGCTGCGCACTGTCTCGGCGAGACCAACGAACAGCGCTTCGCCGATCATGTAATAGCCGATGTTCAGCTCCATGATCTCAGGCAGGGCCGCGATCGTCTCCGCGGTCGCATAATCGAGCCCGTGGCCGGCATGAACCTCCAGCCCGGCCGCCTTCGCCAGCTTCACGCCCGTCACGATCCGCTTCCACTCAGCCTCGGCCTTGTCGGTGTGGCCGTCCGTGACGGCGTCGCACCAGGCGCCGGTATGGATCTCGATCACCGGTGCGCGCAGCCGCGCCGCCATCTCGATCTGGGCGGGATCGGCGGCGATGAACAGCGAGACCCGGATACCGGCATCGTTCAGCCGCGCAATATAGGGCGCCAGCGCGTTGTGCTGGCCGACCACGTCCAGCCCGCCTTCGGTGGTCACCTCCTGGCGCCGCTCCGGCACCAGGCATACCGCGTGCGGTTTGGTGGCGAGCGAGATGCGCATCATGTCGTCGGTCGCCGCCATCTCGAAATTGAGCGGCTTGGAGATCTCGGCCTTCAGCCGCGCCATGTCCTCGTCGCGGATGTGGCGGCGATCCTCGCGCAAATGGGCGGTGATGCCGTCGGCGCCCGACTCGATCGCCAGCAGGGCGGCGCGCACCGGATCGGGATGGCGACCACCGCGCGCGTTACGCACGGTTGCGACGTGATCGATATTGACGCCGAGGCGGAGCTTCGAAGCGGGCATTTCAGGACTCACGAAATCAGAGAGAGCGGCGCATGCGCGATGCGCCTATCCATTAACACGTTCGACTTTGGCGACGACCGCCTTGGCGCGCAGCTGTGCCAGGATCGCGCTGAGGTGCTTCAGATCGTAGACTTCCAGATCGATCGTCGTCTCCGTGAAGTCCGGCGAACGGCGCTGCATGCTGATGTTGTCGATGTTGCCGTCGTGCTCGGCGATCACGGTCGCGATCTGCGCGAGCGCGCCCGGCTCGTTGACGTTCTCGACCCTGATGCGGGCCGGGAAGCGCTGCGGCGCGGAGTCCTCGATGTCCCAGCGGACGTCGAGCCAGCGCTCCGGCTCCTCCTCGAAGTCCTTCAGGGCCGGCGCCTGGATCGGGTAGATCGTGATGCCCTCGCCCGGCGTGACGATGCCGACGATGCGGTCTCCCGGCACCGCGCCGCCGTTCGGCGCGAACTTGATCGGCAGGTCGGAATTGATGCCGCGGATCGGAATCGCGACCGGGCTGCGCGGCGGCTCCGACGACTTCTCCTTGAGCTTGGCGGCGAGGCCCTTCTTGACGCCGTAGCGCGCGATGCGCTCCTCCTTGTAGTCGGGATACATCGCACGCGCGACGTGGGAGGCCTTGATCTCGCCGCGCCCCACGGCCGCCATCACGTCCTCGATCGAGGTCCGCGCCAGCCGCGGCAGCGCGCCCTTGAGCTTGTCGTCGGCATATTCGATCTTGGCGCGCTCGAACAGGCGCTCCACGATGCGCCGGCCGAGACCGGCATATTGATCGCGCACCGCGGTGCGCGTGGCACGGCGGATCGCGGCGCGCGCCTTGCCGGTAACCGCAAGCGTCTCCCAGGCCGAAGGCGGCGCCGATTGCGCTTCCGAAGTCAGCACCTCGACCTCGTCGCCGTTCTGCAGCTCCGAGGACAGCGGCGCGAACTGGCCGTTGATCTTGCACCCCACAGCACTGTTGCCGACATCGGTATGCACGGCATAGGCGAAGTCGATCACGTTGGCATGGCGCGGCAGCGCGATCAGCTTGCCCTTCGGGGTGAAGCAGAACACCTGGTCGTGGAACAGCTCGAGCTTGGTGTGCTCGAGGAATTCCTCTGGGTTGGCGCTCTCCGAGAGGATGCCGATGGTGTGGCGCAGCCAGGCGAACGCGTTGGACTCGCGCTTGAGGAATTCGGTCGGCGACCCCACGCCCTCCTTGTAGAAAACGTGCGCGGCGATGCCGCGCTCGGCGATCTGGTCCATCGCCTCGGTGCGGATCTGCAGCTCGACGCGCTGGTTGCCGGGGCCGATCACCGTGGTGTGGATCGAGCGGTAGTCGTTCTGCTTCGGTGTCGAGATGTAGTCCTTGAAGCGCCCCGGCACGACCGGCCAGGCGGTGTGGACGATGCCGAGCGCGCGGTAGCAGGCCTCGATGTCGTTGACGACGAGGCGGAAGCCGAAGATGTCGGACAATTGCTCGAAGCCGACCGACTTGCGCTCCATCTTGGTCCAGATCGAGAACGGCTTCTTGCGACGGCCATAGACCCGCGCGCCGAGGCCCCGGTGGCGCAAATTATTGGACAACTGGTCCTCGATCTCGCCGATCAGATTACGGTTGCGCTCGGCGAGCGCGTCGAGGCGCTGCATCACGACCGAATAGGCTTCGGGATCGAGGGTGCGGAAGGACAGATCCTCCAACTCCTCGCGCATTTCCTGCATGCCCATGCGCCCCGCCAGCGGCGCATAGATATCGAGCGTCTCCTCGGCGATGCGCCGGCGCGATTCCGTCGGCACGAAGTCGAGCGTGCGCATGTTGTGCAGACGGTCGGCGAGCTTGACCAGGAGCACGCGGACATCATCGGCAATGGCCAGCAACAATTTGCGCAGATTCTCGGCCTGCTTGGCCTCCCGCGACACCAGCTCGAGCCGCTTCAGCTTGGTCAGGCCCTCGACCAGCGCGCCGATCTCGGGTCCGAAAATCTGGTCGATCTCGGCCCGCGTCGCCTCGGTATCCTCGATCGTGTCGTGGAGCAGCGCGGCCACGATGGTGGCGTCGTCGAGCTTCAGGTCGGTGAGAATCGCCGCCACTTCGAGCGGATGCGAGAAATACGGATCGCCCGAGGCGCGGGTCTGCGAGCCGTGCGCCTTCATGGCATAGACATAGGCGCGGTTCAGCAGGTCTTCGTTGGTGTTGGGATTGTAGGACCTGACGCGCTCGACGAGGTCATATTGACGCATCATGCGCGCGCGGGGCTTTGCGGGGCGCGCGACCTGGGCAGTCGGGACCACGGCAACCGATTCGGTTGCGGCCTGCATCTGCGTGGATCTCCGGCGCCGATATACCATTCCGTCCTGCCTTCAAACGGACCAAGAGAGGCCCGTTGTATACATCTTAGCCCCGATCGCGCGTGCGTCAGTTCAATTCGGTGACAGGTTCGCAGCGCCCATCGACAACACTATGGTAACCACGAAAACGCCAACAAAAGCAAAGGCCCGAACAACGGTTCGGGCCTTTGATAAGATCACAAGAAGTCGATGATTGCGACGGGACGATTTACTCGTCTTCCTCGGGCTGCTCCTCCGGCGGAGCGAGGCCTTCGAGGCCCTTCAGGAGCTCTTCTTCGGTCATGCGCTCGACGGCAACTTCGGTATCGTCCGCATCGACGCTGGCA
>Ga0102591_1001683_pt1 | contig 28450 bp, 25 predicted proteins | sample AraplaCol_mCL_r2_2_FD_76860 | JGI IMG/M metagenome (GOLD analysis project Ga0102591, IMG submission 76860) | Arabidopsis root microbial communities from North Carolina, USA - plate scrape MF_Col_mCL_r2 (SPADES assembly) (version 2) | ecosystem: Host-associated > Plants > Roots > Endosphere...
ATGGACAAGCAGCCAAACCGTGAACTGCTGGTCGAGCGCCTGCAGGCGATCTTCGGCGAAGGCTGGATCGGCGCGATGGGGCCGGTGATCGCCGCCCTGATCGGCGCGCTGATGGCCGCCGTGATGAGCGCCTTCACCGATCCGACCAAGATCGAACCGCTGCTGACCGCCGACGGCATCCGCCGCCACGCGGGCAAGGACGGCCGCTATTCGCGCGTCCAAGGCATGGTCGAGGACCGCGCCATCCACGCCAAGGCCGAAAGCCGGATCGACCAAATCCTGGGGCTGTAGGGGTTCGAGAGCTCTGAAGCTTCCCATAAACCTGCCTTTCTAGGCTCTAGGCCTAGGACCCGTCGTTCAGCTTGCACTGTCTTAGGTCGAACCCGCCCACGCTGGCGGTGTCAGCTGATCATCGCCCAGCCCAGCCGCGCCATGGATCCTCGCCGCGAAGGCGAGGAAGGCGGTTTTGGGTTGGCGCGGGCCGAAGCTAAGGCCCCGCGCCCTCGCCGTTTCCGGCCAGACCTCGTCGGCTCTCGTCAGGAATCCCCGTTTTCCGAAAAATCGACGCGCCCGCGAAATTCCGCTTGCGCAATTTCTTATCACTGATATCTAAGCGATGCTTAGTTCGGATCCGAAGCACCGGTGGGGATACCGGCGCCGACCATCCCCGGGTTCGGGCGGCCAGTGCACAGCTTATCGCCGATCAACGATCTGACCGCAACTTCCCCAACACCGGAGGGCTTTCTGATGAAGCTCCGTTCCCTGACGGCTGTGGCCGCCATCACCTTCTCCATGTTCGCCGGCTCGGCCTTCGCTGACGGTCGCATCGCCGCGGCTCTGGACGCGCCGGTCGCCGCCAAGACCAAGGTCGTCGCCGGCGGCGCCGTCTTTGTCTGCGAAGGCGCCGAGTGCATCTCGACCCAAGCCCCTTCGCGGGCCCTCACCGCGGTGGCCTGCAAGGCCCTCGCCAAGGAAGTGGGCCGCGTCGCGGCTTTCGGCGGCGAAACGAAGTCGCTGGACGCCGATGACCTGACCCGCTGCAACGCCTCGGCCAAGGGCGGATCCGCCCTGGCCTCGGCTAAGTAAGAACACGTATCGCTTTGCCTTAAGTACCAGACGCTTTCGAGGTCGTCGTTTCTCCGACCTGTCTGGCTGTTTCCTCGAGCATTCGCCTGAACGGGGCGGCGGGTCCTTCCCGCCGCCTCTTTTCTTTTTCAGGTCAGCGATTAGTTGAGAGCCATGGACACGAGCCTCGCCGCCCAGCTGGAATCCGTTCTGCGCAAGGCTGCGGGCGAGGGAACGGCTTTGACGTCGATGACAGTCGACTACGGAAGCGAGGGCCTGGCGGACGATCTGGAGCCGAAGGCCTGGGTCGAGCGGGCCACCCGCAGCCTGGTGTTCACCCAGGGCGAGCTGCGGCGTCCCGACGGCGCTCTGGCGGCCTCGGCCTCGGCCGTGTTCCGCCGCGCCGGGGTCTGAACGCCCTGGCGGTCACGCCGCCTTGGTTGCGACTGCGAAAGGCCCGTGTTATCAGGCGCGCGGCTTCGGACGGGGCGGCGCGACAGCGCCGGCCGTCCATGCGCTTTTCGCGAGCGCGCTCAAGCCTTTAAGCCGCGACAGGGGTTAAACTTCTTGTCGGCGGCCATTTACAACGCACCGGGCGGATACCAAGTGGCGGACGAAACCAAGGCGACGGATGCGGGTCAGCGCTATGCGCAGTCCCTGTTCGAACTGACGATCGAGAGCGGCTCCCTGACCAAGGTGGAGGCCGATCTGAAGAGCCTGAAGGCGATGTACGCCGACAGCGCCGACCTGCGCCGCCTGATCGCCTCGCCCGCCTTCTCCGCCGAGGAGAAGGGCAAGGGTCTGGCCGCCGTCGCCAAGAAGGCCGGCTTCCAGCCGCTGACTGCCAAGTTCCTGGGCCTCGTGGCCGCCAACGGTCGCTCGACCGACCTGATGGGCGCCATCACGGCCTTCGCCGAGTTGTCGGCCAAGCACCGCGGCGTCGTCACCGCCGAGGTCGTCTCGGCCTCCGCCCTGTCGGCGGCCCAGCTGAAGGGCGTGCAGGCCGCCCTGGCCTCGGCCCTCGGCAAGACCCCCGAAGTTTCCACGCGCGTCGATCCGTCCTTGCTGGGCGGTCTGAAGGTGCGCGTCGGTTCGCGTCTCTTCGACGCTTCGCTCCGTTCGAAGCTCGATTCCCTGAAATTCGCCCTGAAGCGCGCCTAAGCCTTTTAATAAGCGCGCCCAAAAAGATTAGATCGCAGAGAGCCCAGAAGACCATGGACATCCGCGCCGCCGAGATTTCGGCCATCCTCAAGTCGCAGATCGCCAACTTCGGCGAAGAGGCCGCCGTCTCGGACGTCGGCCAGGTGCTGTCCGTCGGTGACGGCATCGCCCGCATCTACGGCCTGGACAACGTCCAAGCCGGTGAAATGCTGGAATTCCCGAAGGCCGGCGTGAAGGGCATGGCCCTGAACCTCGAGCGCGACAATGTCGGCGCCGTGATCTTCGGCGCCGACGCCGAGATCAAGGAAGGCGACGAAGTCCGCCGTCTGGGCGAGATCGTCGACGTGCCGGTCGGCCGTGGCCTGCTGGGCCGCGTCGTCAACCCGCTGGGCGAGCCGATCGACGGCAAGGGCCCGATCCAATACACCGAGCGTCGCCGCGTCGACGTCAAAGCTCCGGGCATCATCCCGCGCAAGTCGGTGCACGAGCCCGTGCAGACCGGCCTGAAGTCGATCGACACCCTGATCCCGGTCGGCCGCGGCCAGCGCGAGCTGATCATTGGTGACCGTCAGACCGGCAAGACCGCCGTCGCCATCGACACCATCCTGAACCAGAAGGCCGTCAACGCCGGCAAGGACGAGAGCGCCAAGCTCTACTGCGTCTATGTCGCCATCGGCCAGAAGCGCTCGACCGTCGCCCAGATCGTCAAGACCCTGGAAGAGCACGGCGCCCTGGAGTACACGATCGTCGTCGTCGCCTCGGCCTCGGAGCCGGCCCCGCTGCAGTACCTGGCCCCGTTCTCGGGCTGCGCCATGGGCGAGTGGTTCCGCGACAACGGCCTGCACGGCCTGATCATCTATGACGATCTCAGCAAGCAAGCCGTCGCCTACCGCCAGATGTCGCTGCTGCTGCGCCGCCCGCCGGGCCGCGAAGCCTATCCGGGCGACGTGTTCTACCTGCACTCGCGCCTGCTGGAACGCGCCGCGAAGCTGAACGAAGACAACGGCTCGGGCTCGCTGACGGCGCTGCCGATCATCGAAACCCAGGCCAACGACGTGTCGGCCTACATCCCGACCAACGTGATCTCGATCACCGACGGCCAGATCTTCCTGGAAACCGACCTGTTCTACCAGGGCATCCGCCCGGCCGTGAACGTCGGCATCTCGGTGTCGCGCGTCGGCTCGTCGGCCCAGATCAAGGCCATGAAGCAGGTCGCCGGTCCGATTAAGGGCGAACTGGCCCAGTATCGTGAAATGGCCGCCTTCGCGAAGTTCGGCTCGGACCTGGACGCCTCGACCCAGAAGATGCTGGCCCGCGGCGAACGCCTGACCGAGCTGCTGAAGCAGCCGCAGTACGCCCCGCAGTCGGTCGAAGAGCAGGTCTGCGTGATCTACGCCGGCACGCGCGGCTATCTGGACAAGATCCCGACCTCGTCGGTTCGCCGCTTCGAGACCGAGTTCCTGGCCCGCCTGCACAGCGCCCACAAGGACCTGCTGGACGGCATCCGCACCAAGAAGGCCCTCGACAAGGACCTGGAGAACACGCTGAAGAGCGTGCTCGACAGCTTCTCGGCGACCTTTGCCTAGCTGATCGATGGCTGATCACCCCAAATCCTTGGACGCATGGTCCGGCGAGTTCGGCGACCGCTACACGCAACGTAGCGGCGCCACCGTCGAGGCCGTCCGCGGCCGCACCCGGGTTTGGGGCGAGGTGCTTTCGCGCATGACCGGCGACATGCCTAAGAGCGTCCTGGAAGTGGGGCCGAACGTCGGCCTCAACCTCCTGGGCATCCAGGCCCTGTCGGACATGGAGCAATGGGCCATCGAGCCCAACGCTTCGGCCCGCAAGCAGCTGATCGAGAACGGCGTCCTGCCGGCCGAGCGGCTGTTCGAGGGTTTCGGTCACAGCATCCCGCTGGCCGACGGCGCGGTGGACATGGCCTTCACGGCCGGCGTCCTGATCCACGTCGATCCCAGCCAGCTGGAGGCGACGATGCGCGAAGTGCACCGCGTGGCTTCCAAGTACGTCTTCTGCTCCGAGTATTTTTCGCCGAAGGCTGAAACGATTACCTACCGTGGCGAACAAGATCTTCTGTTCAAGAACGATTTTGGCTCGCTCTACATGGATATGTTCCCAGATCTGCAGTTGGTCGATTACGGGTTCTTCTGGAGAAGAACGACCGTGATGGACGACAGCACCTGGTGGTTGTTTAGGAAGGTCTGATAGGCGGATGGCAAGCCTAAAGGAAATGCGCAATCGGATCTCGAGCGTCAAGGCGACGCAGAAGATCACGAAAGCGATGCAGATGGTGGCGGCGGCCAAGCTGCGCCGGAGCCAGGACGCGGCGGAAGCCGCCCGTCCGTACGCTCGGCGCCTGTCGAACGTCATCGCCAACCTGGCCGCCGGCGTGTCCGGCGACGGGGCTCCGGCCCTGCTGGCCGGCACCGGCCGTGACGACCGTCACCTGGTGATCGTCGCCGCCGCCGACCGCGGCCTGGCCGGCGGCTTCACCTCGTCGATCGTCCGCGCCGCGCGCGAGCGGATCGACACGCTGATCCGCGACGGCAAGGACGTGAAGATCGTCTGCGTCGGCAAGAAGGTCACCGCCCAGCTGAAGCGCCCCTATGGCGACAAGGTGGTCGAGAACTTCGACCTGTCGGCCTATCGCCAGTTCACCCTGTCAGTCGCCCAGCCGATCGCCGACGTCGTCATCCGCGCCTACGAAGGCGGCGAGGTCGACGTGGTCACCCTGTTCTACAGCCGCTTCAAGTCGGTGGTGCAGCAGGTCCCGACCGCCCTGCAGCTGGTCCCGGCCGTGGTCGAGGGCGCGGAAGCGACCTCGGGTCCGGCCGCCGTCTACGAGTACGAGCCCTCGGAAGAGGCCATCCTCGAGACCCTGCTGCCGCGCAACCTGACGGTCCAGATCCTGTCGGCCCTGCTCGACAACATGGCCGGCTTCTACGCCAGCCAGATGACGGCGATGGACAACGCCACGCGCAACGCGGGCGATATGATCAAGCGCTACACCCTCGAATACAACCGTTCCCGCCAGGCTCAGATCACCAAGGAGCTGATCGAGATCATCTCCGGCGCCGAAGCCGTCTGATCCTGAACCCAACCATAAAACGCCGCACGAGCCCGTACGAAAGACCCTGAACGCCATGGCCAAGACCCCCGCTAAGGCTCCCGCCGCCGCCGCCAAGCCGGCCGCCGTGAAGAAGCCCGCCGCCCCGAAGGCTGCCGCCGCTCCGAAGGCCGCCGCCGCCGCTCCCGCCAAGAAGGCCGCCGCGCCCAAGGCTCCGGCCGCCGCCAAGGCTTCGGCCCCGAAGGCCGCCGCCTCCATCGGCGCTGCCACCGGCAAGCTGGTGCAGGTCATCGGCGCCGTCGTCGACGTCGAGTTCGAAGGCCCGCTGCCGGCCATCCTGAACGCGCTTGAGACGGTCAACACCGCTTCGGGCCAGCGCCTGGTGTTCGAAGTCGCCCAGCACCTGGGTCAGAACACCGTCCGCGCCATCGCCATGGACGCCACCGAAGGTCTGGTCCGCGGCCAGGCCGTGCGCGACACCGGCGAGTCGATCCGCGTTCCGGTCGGTCCCGGCACCCTGGGCCGCATCATGAACGTCATCGGCGAGCCGATCGACGAGCAGGGCCCGATCCAGTCGGACATCTTCCGCACCATCCACCGCGACGCCCCGTCGTTCGCCGACCAGACCAACACCGCTGAAGTGCTGGTCACGGGCATCAAGGTCATCGACCTGATGTGCCCCTACACCAAGGGCGGCAAGATCGGCCTGTTCGGCGGCGCCGGCGTCGGCAAGACCGTGACGATGCAGGAACTGATCAACAACATCGCCAAGGCTTACGGCGGTTACTCGGTCCTGGCCGGCGTGGGCGAACGCACCCGCGAAGGCAACGACCTGTATCACGAGATGATCGAGTCGAACGTCAACGTCGACCCGAAGGCCAACAACGGCTCGACCGAAGGCAGCCGCTGCGCCCTGGTCTACGGCCAGATGAACGAACCCCCGGGCGCCCGCGCCCGCGTCGCCCTGACCGGCCTGTCGATCGCGGAATACTTCCGCGACGAGGAAGGCAAGGACGTGCTGCTGTTCGTCGACAACATCTTCCGCTTCACCCAGGCCGGCGCCGAAGTGTCGGCTCTGCTGGGCCGCATCCCCTCGGCCGTGGGCTACCAGCCCACCCTGGCCACCGAGATGGGCAACCTGCAGGAGCGCATCACCTCGACCAACAAGGGCTCGATCACCTCGGTCCAGGCCATCTACGTGCCCGCCGACGACCTGACCGACCCGGCCCCGGCCGCTTCGTTCGCCCACTTGGACGCCACCACCGTTCTGTCGCGCGACATCGCCGCCCAGGCCATCTTCCCGGCCGTCGATCCGCTGGACTCGACCTCGCGGATCATGGACCCGCTGGTGATCGGCGAAGAGCACTACAACGTGGCCCGCTCGGTCCAGGAAGTGCTGCAGCAGTACAAGGCCCTGAAGGACATCATCGCCATCCTGGGCATGGACGAGCTGTCGGAAGAGGACAAGCTGACGGTCGCCCGCGCCCGTAAGATCCAGCGCTTCCTGTCGCAGCCGTTCCACGTCGCCGAGCAGTTCACCAACACGCCGGGCGCCTTCGTCCAGCTGAAGGACACCATCCGCTCGTTCAAGGGCATCGTGGACGGCGAGTACGACCACCTGCCGGAAGGCGCCTTCTACATGGTCGGCCCGATCGAGGAAGCCGTGGCCAAGGCCGAGAAGATGGCTGGCGAAGCGTAATGACCGACGAACACGAGCTGATCAATTTCTGCTGCGAAGAGCTCGAGGATGCGGTGTCTTCGGATCCCGAAGACGCGCTGATCGAGCACGACAGCGGGTTGATCCTGCTCAATCTGGGTCATCGGGAAGAGGGTGGTGAAACCGGCGTCGTGCTGGCCACCATCCGCTTCTGCCCGTTCTGCGGGACCGAGATCCAGACCGACGAAGACATCGAAGCGGCCCTGGGCGCCGTGGAGACTCATGACTGATGGCTAAGCTGCACTTCTCCCTCGTCGCGCCCGAGCGCGAACTGTTTTCGGCGGACGTCGACCAGGTCGACGCCCCCGGCACGGAAGGCGATTTCGGCGTCCTGCCGAACCACGCGCCGTTCATGACCACCCTGCGCGAAGGCCGGGTCACGGTGCGCGACGGTTCGACCGTGCGCCTGTTCGACATCCAGGGCGGCTTCGCGGACGTCGGCCCCGACGGCTTCACGATCCTGGCCGAACACGCGGTCGAAGCGGTCTAAGCGCCGGCTTCATCGCTGAAGGCAAGACGGCCCGGGCGCGAGAGCGTCCGGGCCGTTTCGCGTTCGGGGCGGACCCGGAATCCAGGGCTGGGCGGCTCGGGAGACGGGGCGCCTGTCGCCGGGTATTTCCCGCGGGCGGATCGGGTTCCCCCGGAGTGCCGGTCTCGGGCGCGGCGGCTAGCCTCCCCGGAAATACCGGCAGACGCCCTGGAGCAGATCGAGATGGCCTCATCCTCGAACGGTTCGACTCGCCCGAACATCATCGCGATCATGATCGACGACATGGCTCCCATGGACCTGTCGGCCTACCACCGGGGCGTCGGGGCGGTGCGCACGCCCAACATGGATCGCCTCGCCAGCGAAGGCATGATGGTCTCGGACTACTACGCCCAGCCCAGCTGCACGGCCGGCCGCGCCGCGTTCCTGACGGGGCAGTATCCGATCCGCACCGGCCTGACCTCGGTGGGCCAGCCGGGCAGCAAGGTCGGCCTCCAGCCCAAGGACGTGACCCTGGCCGCGCTGCTGAAGGACAGGGGCTACGCCACCGCCCTGTTCGGCAAGAGCCACCTGGGCGACCGCAACGAGTTCCTGCCGACGGTCCACGGCTTCGACGAATTCAAGGGCTTCCTCTACCACCTGAACATGATGGAGATGCCCGAGCAGCCGGACTTCCCCAAGGACCCGGACTTCGCCGGGCGGCCGCGCAACATCATCCACAGCAAGGCCAGCGACGTCGACGATCCCACCGAGGACCCGCGCTGGGGCCGGGTGGGCAGGCAGACGATCGAAGACCTGGGGCCGCTGAGCAGCACGCGGATGGGCACGATCGACGACGAGTTCACCGACGACGCCATCGCCTATGTGAAGGCCCGCAAGGCGGACGGGAATCCCTTCCTGCTCTGGTACTGCCCCTCGCGCATGCACCAGCAGATCCACGTCTCCAAGGACTGGCTGGGCAAGAGCGGCCACACACCCTATTTCGACGCCGTGCTGCAGCTGGACGCCCTGGTGGGCAAGCTGCTGGACGCGGTGGACGCCGAGGGCCTGGCCGACGACACCATCGTGCTGCTGACCTCGGACAACGGCGCCAACCTGGCGCACTGGCCGATGACCGGCTCGGCCTCGTTCCGCGGCGAGAAGGGCACCACCTGGGACGGCGGCTTCCGCGTGCCGATGCTGGTGCGCTGGCCCGGCAAGATCGCGGCGAACAGCTGGACCGACGGCTTCATGACCAGCGAGGACTGGGTCCCCACCCTGCTGGCGGCGGCCGGCGACGCCACCGTGAAGTCCGACCTGCTCAAGGGGCGGAAGGTCGGGGGCGTGGAGGTCAAGCTGCACCTCGACGGCTACAACCAGCTGGACCTGCTGACCAAGCCGGACGGCAAGTCGGCGCGGCGCGAGTTCTTCTACTTCGCCGAGACCGAGCTGACGGCGGTGCGGATCGACGAGTGGAAGATCCACCTGGCGATCAAGGACAAGTGGCTGGAGGCGGCCAAGAAGCTGCCCGGCGGCATGATCGTCGACATCAAGGCCGACCCCTACGAGCGCAGCCCCGAGACCGGCGGGCACTTCCTGTGGATGAAGGAGAAGTCCTGGATCATGCCGATCCTGATGCCGCCCATCCAGGATTTCATGCAGAGCCTGCACGCCTTCCCGCCCTCGCAGGAAGGCACGGGGATCGGCGCGGCGGCGATGCTGTCGGCCCTCAAGAGCCAGGGGCCGCACGACTAGCGCGGGGCGTCAGAGCTTGAGCGCGTCCGCGGCGCCGGCCCGCTTGCGCCAGGCCGCGTACGGGATCGAGACGACGATGTTGACCACCAGGAACAACAGCACGGCGGCGACCAGCGCCTTGGCGTCGGGGTAGTTGACGTGGGCGACGGCCAGGGCCAGGCCGGGGTGCCGGGACGCGGTCGCCAGGGCCAGGACGGTGCGGTCGCTGGGGTCGGGTCCGCCCAGGGCGTGGCCCACGGCAAGGCCGACGACCACAAAGGCCACGAACGCCAGCACCGTCCCGTCGCCCACCAGGCCGGCCATGTGCCGCCACTGGCTGACCAGGATCAGCAGGGCGACTACCACCAGCAGCAGGAGGCCGGCCTTGGAGACGATCGGCGCCAGCTTCGCGGCCAGGGCCGGCGCGAAATAGGCCAGGGCGATCCCGGCCAGCAGCGGGATCAGGATCGTCACGGCGACCACGGACGCCACCTTGGGGGTCGCGATGCCCAGCGGCAGGCCCGACACCCGCTGGATCAGCTCCAGGGCCAGGGGGACCCAGAGGATCGACACCAGGCCCATGGTGGCCAGCAGGCTGATGGCGTAGCTGGCGTCGCCCCCGGCCTTGAGCTGCTTGCGGGGCAGGATCGGCGGCGTCGGGGCCAGCGACAGGGCGATCAGCATGATGGCCACCGGCGCGGACAGGCCCACGAACTTGACCAGCAGCACCGCCACGATCGGCATGACCAGCATGATCGCCAGCGCCGATCGCGCCGCCAGGGCCGGATGCCGGACCAGATGGACAAGGTCCCTGGGCCGGGCGCTCAGGCCCAGCGCGAAGACGATCGTCACGATGCTAATCTTGACGCCGAGGGGAACCAGTTCCGCCAAGGTCATCGAATCCTCCTCGTAGGAGCTCCAGGCTTTGCGCGCCGGAACGCCCCCAGTTTCCCGTCGCCCACCCCGCGCCGCCATACGGCAAAGACCTCGTTCGGCCCCCGCAATTCCCGGTTTCCGGTCCCGGAGCGAAGTTGCAGAGATAACGATGTTCTCCCGATGGTGGATTGCGGCTAGTCTGGGGGCCGCGCCCGTCGGCGCCGGGGGAATCGCGATGCGCGTCCTAGCCACCATCCTGACGCTGGCCGGTTTCCTGGCCGTCGGTTCGGCCCAGGCCGTCCCGACCTATCGGCAGCAGGTGGTCGACGTCTTCAAGAGCGTCTGCCTGCCGGCCGGGACCAACGTCGCGGCGATCGCCTCGACGGCCGCCACCTTCAACTGGCAGCCGGCGCCGGCCTCGATCAAGGCGATGTGGCAGGGACCGGCCACCAAGGTCTGGGTCTCGCCCCAGACCGCCCGCCTGTACCTGGCCCAGTCGCCGCAGGACGGCTACTGCCAGGTCGGCTACTACGACGGCGCCCAGCCGGTCACCGGCGACCCGGCCGCCTTCTCGACCATGCTGCGCAACATCATGATCCACGCCGGCATCGCCGTCGGGTCGGGCTTCGTGAAGACCGCCGAGGACAACCAGCTGATCCAGAAGGGGACCTATGTCTCGCCCGCCTATCCGAACCTGAAGATGTACGTGGTCGTCGCCAACTTCCCCGACGCGGCGACCTTCGTGCTGAGCACCGCCAAGCCCTGAGACCATCGTCGAAGGCAAAACGGCCCGGACGCGAGGGCGTCCGGACCGTTCGGCGTTCCCGAGGGGACGCGGCCTAGAGGAAGAAGTCGCTCGTCGTGAACGAGGCGACCCCGAGGACGTGGACGTAGAAGTCGGCCAGGCCGTCGCCGTTCACGTCGCCCTGCAGGACGGCCTCTCCGCCGGAGACGTCGTAGCGCAGCTGGCCCGAGACGCCGGTGAAGGCCGAGGTCCCGATCAGGGTAAAGGCCTGGTCGTCGTTGAGGTTGGTCCGGGCGTCGATCGTGGCGAAGTCGATCTTGTCCACGCCGCTGGTGAAGTCGGTGATGATGTCGTGGCTGATCTCGGCCACGGCGTTGAAGTCGAAGTCGTCGGCCCCGCCGCCGCCGGTGATCACATCGTGGCCCAGGCCGCCGATGATGCGTTCGCCCGTGGACGAGCCGATGAAGACGTCATCCCCGCCCCGCAGGTCGGTGAAGGTGATGCCCGACACGGCGATGGCCGAGAAGTCGAAGGTGTCGGCCCCGTCGGTGAAGCCCATGCCGGTGTGGCTGGTGCCGTTGGCGCTCTCGGCCGCGACGGCCTCGATGCCGGTCATCGAACTGATGTTGATGATCGCATAGTCGGTGGCCGCGACCAGGGTGTCGTAGCCGTCGCCGCCGTCGACCGCGGAGATGCCGGCGCTCTGGTAGAAGCTGATCTTGTCGTTGCCGCCGCCGGTGTAGATGAGGTCGTTGCCGCCGTTGCTGACCACGTTGTCGGCGCCCGCCGAGCCGTAGACGATATCGTTGCCGAGGCCCGCGTCGATCATGCCGACCTGGGTGACGGCGATGTTGCGCAGGTCGATCACGTCGACCTTGTCGGGGCCGAGGTCGGAACCGATGATCCGGGTGTCCGAGAAGACGTTGCCCTGGATCGCCTCGATGCCCTCCAGGGTGCTGTAGATGATCCAGACGCCGCTGTCCTGCGCCACGACCGTGTCGTAGCCGGCCCCGCCGTGGACCACGTCCAGGCCCTGGTTGTTGCTGACCCGGATGATGTCGTTGCCGTCGCCGGTGTCGATGTAGTCGTTGCCGGTGCCGCCGTCGACGATGTCCGCCCCCGCGGTCCCGTAGAAGGTGTCGTCGCCGGCGTTCATGTGGATCAGGCTCAGGCTGCCCGTCACGGTGATGTTGCGCAGGTCCAGGGTCTCCGAGCCGAGGCCGCTGATGATCTGGACATTGCTGAAGCCGCCGGTCGAGATTTCTTCGACGCCGGTCATCGCGGCGATCTGGAACGCCGACCCGTTGGCGCTGGCCAGCAGCTTGTCCCAGCCGGCCCCGCCGTCGATGGTGTCGTAGCGGTTGTCGGGGCCGCCCGAGACGAAGGTGTCGTTGCCCAGTCCGCCCGAGAGGGTGTCGGGGCCGGCGCCGCCGTCGATCACGTCGTTGCCCGCGCTGCCGACGATGACGTCGGCCTGGTTGCCGCCGACGATCTGGGTGACGCCGGTGATCTCGACGTTGGTGAAGTCCCAGTTGGCGAAGGACAGCAGGTTCGCCAGGCCGATCTGGACGTTGGTGAAGCCGCCGGAGCTGATCTTCTCGATGCCGGTCAGGCTGGAGATGGCGATCATCGTGTTCCGGGTCGAGGCCCGGATCTCGTCGTAGCCGGCCCCGCCGTCGAAGACGTTCTGGCCGGAGGTCTCGTCCACCAGGAACAGGTCGGCCCCGCCGCCCCCGTACAGGGCGTTGTAGCCCTCGCCCCCGACGATGACGTCGTCGCCGTCCAGGCCGTAGATCGTGTCGTTGCCGTTCTGGCCGTACAGGATGTCGGGTCCATTGGTGCCGTAGATGGTGTCGTGGCCTTCGCCGCCGGCGATGGTCAGCGTGCCGGTGCTGGCCACGCCGCTGAAGTCGAGCAGGTCGTTCCGGTCGCCGCCCTGGAAGCCGACGTTGGCGAACCCGCCGGTGTTGACGGCCTCGATCCCCGCCAGGCCCCGGAAGTTGACCACGAGGTTGCCGGCGGTGAACCGGATGGTGTCCGTGCCGGCGCCGCCGTCGACGATGTCCCAGCCCTCGTCGCGGCCGATCAGGAAGGTGTCGTTGCCGCCGCCGCCGGTCATGACGTCGTCGCCGTAGCCGCCGATGATGATGTCGTCGCCGACCCCGCCGTTCAGGGTGTCGTTGCCTTCGCCGCCCGTCAGCTGCCAGTCCTGGACGTCGGGTACGGTGAAGCCGTCGTTGCCCGCCGTGCCGGTCCAGTAGCTGTCGAGCTCGTCGATCAGGTTGACGACGATGTTGCCCGTGCTGGCCAGCGAACCGTCCGACGCCTGGACGGTGATCGTGTGGCTGGCCTGGGTGTCGTGGTCGAGCAGGCCGGCGTTGGCCACGGTGACCACGCCGGTCGTGGCGTTGATGGCGAAGCGGCCGCCGGCGTCGTTGGTCAGGCTGTAGGTCACCGTCCCGCCGTGCGGGTCGGGCGCGCCGACCGTCAGGCCGCCGACCACCGTCCCGTTCGTGGCGTGCTCGGACACCAGGGTGGGCGCGCCGTTGGTGTCGGTGGGCGTGGCCGGGGCGGCGTTCAGCACGTCGATGGTGAAGGCGGCGCTGGCCGATTCCGAGCCGCTGGCGGCCTGGACGACGATCTGGTGCGAGGTGGCCGCCTCGTAGTTCAGCAGGTTGGCGTTGGCCACCGTGACCACGCCCGTGGCGGCGTTGATGGCGAAGCGGCCGCCGGCGTTGTCGAGCAGGCTGTAGACCAGCGGGCCGCCGTGGACGTCGGCGGCGCCGAGCGACAGGCCCGACACCACGGCCCCGTTCACCGCGCCTTCGGAGATGGTGTTGGCCGCGCCGTCGCCGTCCACCGGCGCGTCGTTGGCGACATTGGCCACCGCGATGGTGAAGGCCTGGCTCGAGAACGCGCCCTGGGCGTCGGTGGCGCGCACGACGATCTGGTGCGAGGCCGCGGTCTCGAAGTTCAGCAGGCCGGCGTCGGCCACGGTGACCACGCCGGTCGCGGCGTCGATGGCGAAGCGGCCGCCCGCGTCGTCGGACAGGCTGAAGCTCACCGTCCCGGTCTTGGCCTCGGTCGCCGAGGCCGTGATCCCGACCAGGTCGCCGTTCGCCGCGCCTTCCGAGACGCTGTCGGCGGCGGCGTCGACATCGGTCGGCGCGGTCGGGGCCGCATTGGCCACGTCGATGGTGAAGGTGGTGTCGGCCGCTGAACCGGCGGTCCCGTCGCTGACGCGCACGACGATCTGGTGCGCGGCGGCGACGTCGAAGTCCAGCAGGCTGGCGTCGGCCACGGTGACCACGCCGGTGGCGGCGTCGATGGCGAAGCGGCCGCCCGCGTCGTCGGTCAGGCTGTAGGTGAGCGTCCCGCCGTTCGGGTCGGTCGCGGCGATCGCCAGGCCGGCCACGACCGTCCCGTTGACCGCGTCTTCGGACACGGTGTTGGCGGCGGCGTCGGTGTCCGCCGGCGCGCTGGGCGAGGCGTTGGTCACGGCGATGGTGAAGGTCTCCGAGGAGACGTCCGTCCCGTCGCTGACCTGGACGACGATCTGGTGGGAGGTCGCGGTCTCGAAGTCCAGCAGACTGGCGTCGGCGACGGTGACCACGCCGGTGGCGGCGTCGATGGCGAAGCGGCCGCCGGCGTCGTCGGTCAGGCTGTAGGTGAGCGTCCCGCCGTTCGGGTCGGTCGCGGCGAGGGCCAGGCCGGCCACGACCGTCCCGTTGATCGCGTCCTCGGACACGGTGTTGGCGGCGGCGTCGGTGTCCGCCGGCGCGGTCGGCGCGGCGTTGGTCACGGCGATGGTGAAGGTCTCCGAGGAGACGTCGGTCCCGTCGCTGACCTGGACGACGATCTGGTGCGAGGCCGCGGTCTCGAAGTCCAGCAGGCCCGCGTCGGCGACGGTGACCACGCCGGTGGCGGCGTCGATGGCGAAACGGCCGCCGGCGTCGTCCAGCAGCGACCAGGTCAGGGTGTCGCCGTCGGCGTCGAGGGAGCCCAGCGAAAGGCCGGCGACGACCGCGCCGGTGAGGGCGTCTTCCGAGATGGTGTTGTCGGCGCCGTCGGCGTCGATCGGCGCGTCGGGGGCGGCGTTCAGCGCGTCCTCCTCGGCCAGAAGGGGGTCACCGTAGCCGAGGGTATTGATGGACATGCCTACTCTCCACACTGAAGGCTTCGCGCACAGATTGTGTAGCTCAAGGTTGCATGGGCCCCGAGGGGCGCCTAGAGCTGGACTGTGGGGTGCGACGAAACAGCTGTGGAGCGATGCGGAGGCGCCCGGTCGAGGCGCGATGGCCTGCTTTTCGTCCCTGAGGCGCTAGGCCGCACCCCTCCGGCGAGAAAATTACACCTGTGACCCATTCTCCGCCTTAATCCGTCACCATAAGGGTTGCGAGGGAACGCCTGTCGGTTTTAATGCCGACCTCTTGCCTAACGGGGATAACTCGACCATGCGCCTTGCGCTCGCCAGCCTGATTGCCCTCGGCGCGGTTTCGACCGCCGTCGCCCAGGAGCAAACCGCTCCGACTGCCGCTCCCGCTGCTGCTCCGGCCGCCGCGCCGGCCGCCGCGCCCGCGGCGCAGACGCCCGCCACCCCCGCTGCTCCGGCCGACACCATGACCGCGACCCCCGCCGTGGCCGCGCCGCCGGCCGGCCAGGCTCCGGAATATGTCGCGCCGACCCGCGGTCCGCCGACCACCGACCCCGTCTCGCTTCAGCTGCTCGGCGTGCTGGACAAGGTCTGCAAGCCCGCCGTCGTCGGCGGCGACATGCCGACCCTGGCCAAGGCCGCCGGCATGAAGAAGAAAAAAGAGCAGTGGGTGATGGATATCGGCAAGCCGTATCTGATCGCCGTCGACAACCCCGGCTCGAACAAGAACGTCTGCACCGTCACCATCCAGTACGCCCAGGGCGACGCCCAGGCCCAGGCCCTGGCCAACGCCCTGCACGACTGGGCGACCTGGGAGAACAAGCCGCAGCTGCGCCTGATCCGCAACGACCTGACGGTCAGCGACGTCAAGCGCCTGACGGTCTCGTGGGACGACGCCTGGGCCGACGGCCACGCCGGCCTGGTCTACATGCGCCTGAAGAAGCTGGACGACAGCTCGATCGGCAAGAACTACGAGCAGGCCCAGATCCTGTACTCGACCACCAGCCGCTAAGGCGGCCGGCGACGGGAGGCTTGCCCTCCCGTCCGATGGTCCTATCTAGTCGAAGGCGCGGGGACGACCCCGCGCCTTTTCCTTTTTTCCGGGGACGACCCCGCTCACCTCTTCGCGAGGTCAACAGGAGCAGGTCATGGCCTGGATCATCCTCTTCGTCGCCGGTCTGTTCGAGATCGGCTGGGCCGTGGGCCTGAAGTTCACCGAGGGCTTCACCCGCCCCATCCCCACCATCCTGACCGCGATCAGCCTGGTGGCCTCCATGGGCTTGCTGGGCTGGGCCGTGAAGTCGCTGCCGCTGGGCACGGCCTATGCGGTGTGGACCGGCGTCGGCGCGGTCGGCACGGCGGTCGTCGGCATCCTGCTGTTCAAGGAGCCGGCCACGGCCGGGCGGCTGGTCTGCCTGGCGCTGATCGTCTCGGGCATCCTGGGGCTGAAGCTGTTCACGCCGGCCCACTGAGGGGCCCACCGGGGTTCAGGGCGCTCGCCGGGCGTCAGCAGCAGGCCGGCGTTCCGCAGGCGCAGGCCGCGGCCGATGCTGGCCGTCCACCAGACGATGAAGGGGGCGGCGACCAGGCTGGCCGCCGCCACCGCCAGCCACGGCGACAGGCTGGAGCCCATCACCGGTCCGATGATCGCCAGGCCCAGGCCGATCAGCATCTCGGGCCAGTGGAAGGCCAGGGCCGCGCGGCCGCGCAGCCGGCCCTCGTCGCGCTGCTGGGCCGACCAGCCGGCGTCGCGGCCCAGGGCCACCGACAGCAGGGCGCGGGTGTGGGCCGCCATGATGATCGGCGCGGTCAGGGTCGAGGCGACCGTCTCCAGGCCGACGCTGGCCAGGGCCCGCCAGGCCCCGCCGAACCGCCGGGCCCGGCCCTCGGCCAGCATCATCCCATAGGACATCAGCTTGGGCGCCAGGACGAAGGTCAGGCTGACGGCCAGGACGATCGCGCCGGCCAGCGGATAGCCGCCGCCGTCGTCCGTTCCGGCCTCGGGCGCCGACAGCAGGGCGCCGGTCACCACCAGGGCGATCCACAGCGGCGCCAGGGCGTAGCTCAGCACGCCGCGCGCCAGGTGCAGGCGGCTGACCGGATGCAGGCCCCGCGCGCCCAGGACGCCCAGGTGCTGCAGGTTGCCCTGGCACCAGCGCCGGTCGCGGATCAGGTGGTCGATCAGGGTGGGCGGGCTCTCCTCGAAGCTGCCGCCCCAATCGTCGTTCAGGGGCGCGGGCGCCAGGCGCACGCCCCAGCCGGCCCGGCGCAGGAAGGCGGCCTCGACGAAGTCGTGGCTCATGATGTGGCCGCCGAACGGTTTTCTTCCTTTGAGGTGCGGCAGTCCGCTGGACTGCGCGAAGGCCTCGACCCGCAGGATGGCGTTGTGGCCCCAGTAGTTGCCCTCGGTCCCGCTCCACCAGGCCACGCCCCAGGCCGCCAGCGGGCCGTACAGGGTGTTGGCGAACTGCTCCAGCCGGCCGAACACCGTGCGTCGCCCGACGATGGCCGGGGCAGTCTGGATCAGACCCAGCGACGGGTCGGCCTCCATGGCGGCGGCCAGCCGCCACAGGGTCGGGGCGTCCATCAGGCTGTCGGCGTCCAGCACCACCATGTGGTCGTAGGCCCCGCCGTGGCGGCGCACCCAGTCGGCGACGTTGCCGGCCTTGCGGTCGATGTTCTCGGGGCGATGGCGGTAGTAGGCGCGCGGCCCCACGCCGCCCCGGCGGAAGGCGGAGAAGCCCCGCCGCTCCTCGGCGATCACCTCGGGCCGGCGGCTGTCGCTCAGCACGACGATGTCGAACATCGGCGTCAGGCCCAGGGCGTGCAGCCCGGCCCGCATCGCGGCCAGCCTGCCGAAGAACGGGCCGACGTCCTCGTGATAGATCGGCGCCAGCAGCGCCGTGCGGCGCGTCAGGGGCCGCAGCGGGGTCCGGGCCATGGTCCGCTCCCAGGCGCCCGGCCGCCGCGACAGCCACAGCCCGCCCAGGCTGGCGGCGAACGAGAAGGCCATCCAGCCGAACAGCACCAGGATCAGGGAGAGGTGCGCGACCTCCAGCGGCTCCAGCCCGTCCTCGGCCATGGCCGCGGTCACCGCGAACACCGCCAGGCCGGTCGAGCCGGCGCAGAAGGCGGCCAGGGCGGCGCGTCGCCGGCCCAGGCCCGGGACGGCCGCGAAGCGGGCCGGCCGGGCCGGCTGATGCAGCGGCTGGTCGGGCATGGCCAGGGGCGCCGGCGGCGGGGCGGCGTCGTCGAGATCGCGCGGATCGTCGAACGAACGCGCCTCAGCGCGGCGTCGTTGCAGGTTGTCGGTATAAGCGTGCATACAGACCTCGTCGGCGCAGAAACTCGTCCTGTGCGTCAAGGTTCCTGAAGTGTAGGCGCTTTGTTGCTTTAGTGTTTCATCGCTGAATTTCTAAGCAACGTGGCCTTTTATACTATCAAAGTTCCGCCACTTCGCCGTGTATAGACCAGATGCTCGCCGCGAAACCGCCGCATTCGGCGGGGCGGGCGAAACCGCTTCAGGCGGCCGCGCGGTTCTCGTCGGCGATGAAGTCGAGGCAGGTCTCGGCGACCTCTTCCCAGCCGGGCTCGCCGGGCAGCCAGTGGCTCATGGCGGGGAAGACCTCGCAGGCGCCGCCCAGGCGGGCGGCGGTCTGGCGGACGGTGGCCGGCGGGTGGACCACGTCCTGGCCGCCGGCGATCGCCAGGGTCGGGGCGCCGACGGGCCCGACATTGGTGGTCATGAACGGGTCCATGAACCAGTTCAGCGTCTCCCACAGCGCCCGGCCGCTCTCGGAGACCATGCGGCCGTAGAGCGCCTTGCGGCGATCGCGGGGCAGGCGGTCCAGGCTGTAGCGGCGCACCACGCCGTAGTCGGGCTCGACGGCCTGCAGCCAGTAGGGGCCCAGGGCGTAGAGGCTGACGGCCGAGGCCGCTTCCTCGATCGTCGCGCCCGAGACGCCCCAGGGCGGGGAGGGGGCCAGCAGGATCAGACGCGAGACGGGCGCGCGGCCTGCCGCCATCTGGGCCACCAGCCCGCCCATCGAGTGGCCGATCAGCACCGGCGGCTCGTCGCAGGCGCGGCACAGGGCCGCGATCTGCCGGGCGTAGTCGGCCATCGACCGGCCGGCCACCAGCGACCCGTCGCCGTGCCCCAGCAGGTCCGGGGTCTGGACGACGTGGCCGGCGGCTTCGAACGGACGGCGGAACGCATCGAACGTCCAGCCGCCGCAGAAGGCGCCGTGCACCATGATCACCGGAGTCGCCACGCGTCTCGCCCACCCCTCGGCCAAAGCGCCGAAGGGTCCAGCCTACACGCTACTTCTTCGGCGCGGGTGAAGATTTGGCGGTCGACTTTGCCGCAGGGGGCTTGGCCGCCTTAGGGGCCGCCGCAGGCTTGGCCGCCTTGGGGGCCGCCTTGGGGGCAGGCTTGGCGGCGGGCTTGGCGGCCGGCTTCGGCGCGGCGGCCTTGGCCGGGGCCTTGGCGGCGGCGGGCTTGGCCGCGGCCTTCGGAGCAGCCGCCTTCGGAGCGGCGGCCTTGGCGGGCGCGGGCTTCGCGGCCGGTTTCGCCGCCGGCTTGGCGGCGGCGGTCTTGGCCGGAGCCTTGGCGGCGGCGGGTTTCGCCGCGGCCTTCGGGGCGGGAGCGGCCTTGGCGGGCGCGGGTTTCGCGGCCGGCTTCGCGGCGGGCTTGGGCGCGGCGGCCTTGGCCGGGGCCTTGGCGGCGGCGGGCTTGGCCTCGGCCTTCGGCTTGGCGGCGGCCTTCGCTGCGGCCGGCTTCGCGGCCGGGGCGGCCTTGGCGGTCGCGGGCTTCGCGGCGGGCTTGGTGGCGGCGGCCTTGGCCGGAGCCTTGGCGGCCGGCTTGGCTTCGGCCTTCGGCTTGGCGGCGGCTTTCGGCGCGGCCGGCTTCGCGGCGGCCTTGGCGGCGGCCGGCTTCGCGGCGGCGGGCTTCGGGGCGGCCGGAGCGGGCTTCGGAGCCGCGGGCTTGGCGGCCGGGGCCGGGGCCGGGGCCGGGGCGGCCGCGACCGGAGCCGGGGCGGGCGTCGGCGCGGGAGCCGGGGCGGGCTCAGCGGCCTTCACGGGCTCGGCCTTGGCCGCCGGGGCGGGCGCCGGAGCCGGGGTCGGAGCGGCTTTGGGCTTGCCCGTCAGCCAGGCGAGGACGTCGTCGAGAATGCTCATCGTGTTTGGCTCGTCTATCAGGTAATGGGCGTTGTTGGGGTAGATCTTGAGGTCGGCGGCCGGGTATTTCCGGCCGACGAGGCGCACGTCCTCGAGAGGCGTGGTGCGATCCAGAGCGCCGGCCAGGACCAGCACGGGGACGGTCACTTTCGCGGCGTCGACATGGGCGGTCCTGTTCGGATCCTTGTGCGGCCAGGCCAGGTCGGCCAGCACCTGGCCGCTGTCGTGGACCATGGTCGCGTACAGCGCGTCGTGGCGCGCGGGCGGCACGACGTTCATGACGCCGAACTTGAAGCCGGTCTTCCACATCTTGCCCGCCCGGGTCTCGGGCTTGGACTGCAGGGCCATGTTCAGGAAGGTGAAGACCGGCGAGAGCTTGGGCTTGCCGCGGGCGTCGGCCGGCGAGGCGGGGGCGAACAGCACGAGGCGTTCGGCCAGGCCGGCCTCGGCGATCTTCTGGGCGATCAGCCCGCCCATGGAGTGGCCGAAGACGATCGGCTTCTTGCCGTCCTCCTTGGCCAGGGACTGGGCCAGGGCGCTCATCTCGGCGACGTAGTCGGCCAGGGTCAGGCCCGCCAGGCCCGCCCGGGGACCCTCGACCGTCCGCACGGCCGAGCGGATGGTCGGCGCCACCACGCGGTAGCCCTCGGCCCGCAGCCTTGCGGCCATGGGATCCCAGACGTCCCCAGCGCAACCGTAGCCGTGGATCAGCAGGATCGTGTCCGCCATTCCATACTCCCCAGCGCCGGATTTCAGCCCCCGAGCGCGAACCCACTGAACGCGGAAACGACCTGTTCGTACACCGCGCGTTTGAAAGGTACGATCAGTTCGGGCGTTTCGTCGAGAGCGCCCCATTTCCAGGCGTCGAACTCGACGTGGGCGTCGGCCTCCAGATCGATCTCGGATTCGTCGCCGAGGAAGCGGAAGGCGAACCAGACCTGCTTCTGGCCCTTGAATCCACGGGCTTTTTTCGACGCGGCGAAGTCGGCGGGGAAGTCGTAGATCAGCCAACCCTCGGTGCGGGCCAGATACTCGATCGAAGTGACGCCGGTCTCTTCGGCCAGCTCGCGACGCGCCGCGGCCAGCAAATCCTCGCCCTCGTCGACTCCCCCTTGCGGGAATTGCCAGTTGTGGGGCGGCGGCTGGTTGTGCCGTTTGCCCAGCCAGACGCGGCCGTCCGGGTGGAACAGGACGACGCCGACATTGGGACGATGATCAGGATAGTCGGAGGTTTCGCTGCGGCTCATCGCTTGGCCATGGCCGAGGCGGGGGCCAGTTGCAAGCCCCTCCCCGACAGGCCGGCGGCCCACAGGCGCACCTGGTTGATCGTCACCGGATAGGCGAAGCCCGAGCCCAGGGCCTGGCCGCGGCCGGCGGCGCCGACCTCCAGCATCTTCAGCTGGCCGTCGATCGAGCCGGCGGCCAGCTCGTCGTCGATGATCCGGTCGGCCGAGGCGCGGGGGATCGGACCGCCGCGCAAGGACGCCTGGCCGTCGTCGATGAAGGCCAGGCCCCGGGCCTTCAGGGCCAGGGTGAAGGTGGTCATGGCCGTGTCGCTGGTGACGAAGCGCGAGCCCAGATAGTTGGTCAGGCCGTAGTAGCCGGTGGCCCGCGACATCAGCCATTCCATCTTGCGCACCGTGTCCTCGGGGCGGTTGGAGGCGATCAGGGTGTAGGGGCCCGGGTCGTTGGCCGGATAGTCGACCGGCTCCATCGGCGCTTCCAGCAGCACCTCGTGGCCATGGCTGCGGGCCAGGTCGATCCAGCCCTGCAGGCCCTCGGAATAGGGCGCGAACGACAGGGTGATCTCGGGCGGCAGGGTCTCGATGGCCTGGCGGGTGGTCTGGGGGTTCAGGCCCAGGCCGCCGATCACCAGGGCCACGCGCGGACGGCCGTCGGCGGTGAACGGGCGGGCATAGGCTTCCGAGGCCATGCGGCCGTCGGGGGCGATCACCGGCAGCGAGCCGCCGCCGGGACCGGGCGCGTAGAGGCCGGCGATCGGCGCGGCGGGCAGGGGACCGGAGGCCGAGGCGGCCGGCGGCGGGGCGGCGATCGCCGGGCCTTCCGCCTCGGCGGCGTCGTCGTGGCCCAGGAACGGCAGGTTCGACAGGTCCAGGGCGCCCGGCAGCAGCGGCGCCTCGCCGTCGCGCTCGGGAGTCAGGGCGTCGCGCCAGCCCTCGGGGACGTTCTTGGTGGCGCCCACCTTGTCCAGCGCCACCCGCACCAGGGGCGAGCCCTTGTTGGGGTCGCCGGTGACCAGCACCAGCAGGGCCAGGCTCAGCAGGAACAGGAAGGCCGCGGCGCTGGCGCCGATGAAGGGGTTGGCGGCGGCCGCCAGGACCTTGGCGCGCAGGTCGCCGCTCTCGCGTCCGGACGCGGGCGCGTCGGCGCTATAGGCGGGCTTGCGGGAGAAGGTCACGGCCATGCCCCGGGATTTAGCCCGGAAGCGCCGAACATATGGTTAATGAAAGGTGCGACGGAATGGCCCGCCGCCTCTCCGTCCCGTCACTTCGGCCGGGCGCCCTGGCCCGCGACATGGATTCCCAGGCTGGCGCCGACCAGGCGTTCGCAGGTGGCCGGGTCCTGGTTGCTGGGATAGCCGGCCAGGCAGGTCTTGGCCGGGTCGGGCGGGACGTTCAGGAAGGCGAAGCCGCCGCCGGAGGCCTGGACCATGGTGCTGGAGCCCCCGCCGTCCAGGTTGATCGCGGCGGCGGCGCCCTGGTGCAGCATCACGGCCGCCGCCTCGTCCAGGGTCAGGCCGGTGGACGCCTTGTCCAGGGCGACCAGCCACAGGGTCTTCCGGTCCTTGGAGAGGCCGGCCAGGGTGCGGGCGTTGGGGCCGAAGAAGTCGGTGCTGGAGCCGCTGAACGGCCCCAGGCTCTTGCCGCCGAACACCAGCATGTGGCTGCCGGTCACCGCCGTGACCACCGGAAATTCGATCGCCTGGGGGGTGTTGGAATAGAGAATCCGGACCTCGCCGTCCTTCATCTGGACTAGGCTGGCGTTGAACGGATAGTCGGCCTGGCAGCCGGTCGGCTTGGCGCCCTGGGGCGACTGGGTCACGCCGCCGCTGACCTGCCAGCCGCACAGCTGGGTCGGCCAGCCCTGTTGCGCGGCCGAATAGTAGCAGCAGTTGGCGGCGAACAGGTTGGCGTTGACCGCCAGGGCGGCCTTGGTCGCGGTCAGGAATTGGGACGGCAGGGTCAGGCCGAACGTGGCGCCGCTGGCGGCGGCGGACGAGTCCAGGGTGATCGAACCCGAGCCGACGTCGACGGTCAGCACATGGGCCAGGGTCGTGTGCTGCTGCGGCTGGGCGCTGCAGACGACGGTCACCGCCTGGTAGGAGACGCCCGGGAACAGGCTCTGGGGCGAAGTCGGGTTCTGGTACTGGCAGTTGGCCGATGACCGGGCGTTCGCCGTGGCGGCCCCCAAGGCCAGGATCGCAAACACGAACGCGAGCATCGCCCGCAGCATCACCCGTGGCATCAGACGCCCTCCCCTGGAGCGCCAACTCTACTTCGAATTGCAGCGCTCGTCCCGGGCGAAAGCCGCGATCCCCCCAACTCCCGTCATCCCGGGCCTTGTGCCCGGGACCCCTCCATCCGCCGCAGGTGCGGAGGAGTGGCGCGCTGGCGCGCCAAGGCGCTTCACGTGCGGGCTGAACCAGGGGTTCCGGGCACAAGGCCCGGAATGACGGGAGTTTTAGGGAGGGGCGATCGACTAGGCGTCGTCCGGGCTTCAGCGCGCCATCTCCACTAGCGCCCGCTCCAGCGGGGCCGGCGAGACGCGGATGGTCCCTCGGAAGGGCTGCTCCATGTCCATGACCAGGTAGAGGGTCCCGGCGATCAGGGCGGCCGAGACCACGAAGATCACCACCACCAGGGCGTTCATCGGCGCCTGGTAGCCGAAGCCCGAGAAGATCACGATCAGCCAGGCGGCCAGCACGAAGACGAACGCCCCGCCGCCGACGGCGTCCTTCGAGCGGCCGGTCACCTCCCAGCGCGCCTCGAACAGGGTCTCCAGCTGGGTGCGGGCGTCGTCGCGGATCTTGCGCTGGTCGACATTGGCCGGGCGCAGCTTGCGCAGGCCGTCGCTCATTTGGGAGAACAGCACGTCGCTGCTCGCGACCTTGGTGGTCGCCGCCGCCCGGTCGGGCCAGGCGTCGTGCAGCACCTGGCGGGCGTAGAGCCGGAGCTGCTCGCGGGTCGGGTCGGCCTCGGGTCCGTATTCGCTGAGCGTCAGGTCCAGCACGATCAGCTGCGAGGCCAGGGCGTGGACGCTGCGGTCGGTCTCCTCGAACGTGGTGCGGGCCGAGGTGATCATCACCCCCAGCACCAGCGAGGTCATCAGGGCGAAGATGTTGGAGACGGTGCGCACCACGTTGCCGGCGGCCTTGGCGCGCTGGTCGTGCTCCACCCGCTCGCAGACCAGCAGGGTGATCAGGGCGGCGGCGGTCAGGGCGACGAAGACGCCGATCGCCAGCAGGACATCGTTGGAGGCCATCACGCTCCCGTCCGGATGTTTGAATTCGCGGCCCGCCGAAACGAAAAAGGGCCGGCGCTGGGCCGGCCCTTCCCGTTATTTCTTTTCGACCGGCGGGGCCTTGCCCGCCGCGGCCGCCGCCTTGGCGGTGACCTCGGCGATCTTGGCGGCCGGCTTGGGCAGCTTGGGCACCGCCTGGACCGAGCCGGCCTTCAGCACGGCGATGGCGCGGTCCAGCTGGAAGTCGCCCTTCTTCTCGTCGAAGCCGGGCGGCGGGGCTTCGGCCGGGGTGTGGACGCCCTGGCGGCTCTTGCCCTCGTCGGCGTTCAGCGCGTTCTTGAAGCTGGCCTCGCTGAACCACACGCGGTTGGCGATGTCCTGGGCCTGCTCCTTGGTCTGGGCCACTTCCAGGTCGGGCGCGATGCCGGTCTTCTGGATCGAGCGGCCCGACGGGGTGAAGTAGCGCGCCGTGGTCAGCTTCAGGGCGCCGTCGGCCCCGCCGCGCAGCGGGATCACGGTCTGGACCGAGCCCTTGCCGAAGCTGGTGATGCCCACCAGCTCGGCGCGGTGACGGTCCTGCAGGGCGCCGGCGACGATCTCGGCGGCCGAGGCCGAGCCCTGGTTGATCAGCACCACCACCGGCAGGCCGTTCAGCAGGTCGCCGGGCTTGGCGTTGTAGCGCTGGATGTCGCGCGGGTCGCGGCCGCGCTGGCTGACCACTTCGCCGCCGTCCAGGAACACGTCCGAGACGCCCACGGCCTGGTCCAGCAGACCGCCGGGATTGTTGCGCAGGTCGAAGACTAGGCCCTTCATGTTGGGGTTCTTGGTCTTCAGCTCGGTGATCGCCGCCGTCAGGGCGTCGGTGGCCTTCTCGTTGAAGCCGGGCAGGCGCACGTAGCCGTAGTCGCCTTCCATGCGGGCGATGGCGGCCTTGGGCTTGATGATCTCGCGCGTCAGCTTGACGTCGAACGGGTCGGTCTTCTCGCGGGCGATGGTCAGGGTCACCGACTCGCCGGCCGGGCCGCGCATCTGCTTGACCGCCTCGTTGACCGTCAGGCCCAGCACCGACTGGCCGTTGACCGAGGTGATGTAGTCGCCGGCCTGGATGCCGGCGCGGGCGGCGGGCGTGCCGTCCATCGGCGAGATCACCTTGACCACGCCGTCTTCGCTGGTGACCTCGATGCCCAGCCCGCCGTACTCGCCGCGGGTGGTGTCCTGCATGTCCTCGAAGCTGTCGGGCGACAGATAGCCCGAGTGCGGGTCCAGGCTGGTCAGCATGCCGTCCAGGGCCGCCTCGATCAGCTTCTTGTTGTCGACCTCGGAGACGTACTGGGCGTCGACCGTCTGCAGGACGTCGCCGAACAGCTCCAGCATCTTGTAGGTCTGGCCCTTGGTCGAGCTGGTCGCCTGGGCGATGGGGCTGATGTAGGCCATGGTCCCCGCGCCGAGGACGAAGGCCGAAACACCGATGAGCAGGTACTTGCGCATGTGGCCTGGAAGGCTCCCTGGACGACGCTAGGCGTCGCATTGAAAGGTCTCGCTCAGCCCGTTACTGAGGCGAAGCCTTGTTCATTTAACGGCCATCATCGCTGAAAAAGCCGTTTACCGCGATCCCTGTTTCAACCAGCGTTCCGGATCGACCGGGACGCCGTCCTCACGGACCTCGAAATAGAGTTCTGGCTCCGAAGAGCCCTGATTAACCATCCGGCCAACCGTCGCGCCGGGTGCGACAGATTGTCCGGGTCCGACGGAAACCTCGTCCATTCCCGCCAGCACCAGATGGTAGGCGCCCTGGGCGCGCAGGATCAAGACCGTCCCCCAGCCATTCAGCGGTCCGGCGTATTCGACCACGGCGGCGGCGGGGCTGGCCACGACGTGACCCTTTTCCGTGCGGATCGTCAGGCCCGTGGCGCGGCCGCCGGCGGGCATGGTCTGGCCGAACCGCCGGGCCAGCGGCCCGGGCGCGGGAGAACTCAGCTTCAGCGGACCGGTGGCGGGCTTGGGCGCCAGGCCGTCGGTCAGGGCGCCCAGCGTGCCCTGGTCGTCGCCGGTCAGGGCCTCCTGGGCGTAGGCGCGCTCGAGCTGGGTCTTCTCGACGATCATCCGCTCCAGCTCGCCGCGGCGGTCGGCGACCAGGCTCTCGGCGGTGAACAGCTGCTCGGAGGCGGCGGCGGCCTCGCGGCGCAGGGCCGAGACGGCGCGGGCCTGGCGGGCGTAGCCGTCGGCCCGGGCCTGCAGCTCGGGGGTCATGGCGCGGATCAGGATCGCGGCCCGCACCGCGTCGCGGGCGTCGCCGGGGCTGACCAGCAGGGCCGGCGGCGGATCGCGGCGGAAGAGCTGCAGGGCGCTGAGCAGCCGGGCCAACTGGCCCCGGTCGCGGCCCAGCTCGGCGGTCAGGGCCGATTCGCGCTGGTGCAGGGCCTCCAGCCGGGCGCGCTTGAGGTCGACGTCGTCGCCGGCGTCCACCCGCTGGCGGCCCAGGGCGTCCAGTTCGCCGCGCAGGTCGGCGATCTCGCGGCGGGTGTCGGCGGCGGCCTGCTCGTCCTTGGCCTTCTGGCTTGAGACGGCGCGCTGGCTGACCTGGGCGGCGACCACGGTCGCGCCGCCGAGCGCGAGGCCCAGCAAGCTTACGACGATGATGGCGACGCGACGCGACATGGGTCGATCAATGCCCGGATTGAGGTGCAGCGACAACCGGTCTCGTCCGCCCTTTCAACCCTCAACGTCCGTCATCCTTGGACTTGTTCCGAGGACCCCTAGGTCCGCCGTGTTGTCGTTCGCGGATCGAGGCTCCGCCGACGCCGCGCGCACCCTGCTCGGGCAACGAAGCTGAAACAGGGGTCCTCGGAACAAGTCCGAGGATGACGGGGGAGGGGACGAGCGGGGTCTGAAACTCAATCGCGGTGATACGGCGAGCCCGCCAGGATCGTCACCGCCCGATAGACCTGCTCGGCCAGCATCGCCCGGGCCAGGGCGTGCGGCCAGGTCTGGGGCCCGAAGGCCAGCATCTCGTCGGCCCCGGCCAGGATCGACGGGTCCAGCCCGTCGGCGCCGCCGATCAGGAACACGATCTTGCGGTGCCCGTCGTCGCGCAGCCGGCCGACATGCTCGGCGAAGGCGCGGCTGGGGCGCACCTTGCCGTGCTCGTCGCAGGCGACGACATAGGCGCCCTCCAGGTGCGGGCGCAGCACCTCGGCCTCGGCGGCCTTGCCGGGCTTGCGGGCCTCGACCTCGACGATCTCGACCGGGCCCAGGGCCAGGGCGCGACCGGACGCCGTGGCCCGGGACGCGTAGTCCACGGCCAGCTGCGCCTCGACCATGCGGCCGAGCTTTCCGACGGTGAGGATGGTGATCTTCATCGCGCGTCCAGGCGGGGCGAGGCCCGGCATCCCCCGGTCTTCAGGTCAGTGACCGGGCCGGGGGAGACGAAGCGGTTTAGTTCGACGCCAGCCGGTGCGGCGCGTCGACGGCCCAGATCTTCTCGATGTTGTAGAACGAGCGGACTTCCGGGCGGAACAGGTGGACCACCACGTCGCCGGCGTCGATCAGCACCCAGTCGCAATGCGGCAGGCCTTCGACCCGCGCCTTGCCGAAGCCGTTTTCCTTGAGGGCCCGGATGATGTGGTCGGCCAGGGCGCCGACGTGACGGTGCGACCGGCCGGACGCCACGATCAGGCTGTCGGCGACCGAGCTCTTGTCCGTCAGGTCGATGTGGACGATGTCCTGGGCCTTGTCGTCGTCGAGACGGTTCAGGATCAGGGTCTCGAGGGCCTTGATACTCAGGTCCA
>Ga0102591_1001685_pt1 | contig 28395 bp, 24 predicted proteins | sample AraplaCol_mCL_r2_2_FD_76860 | JGI IMG/M metagenome (GOLD analysis project Ga0102591, IMG submission 76860) | Arabidopsis root microbial communities from North Carolina, USA - plate scrape MF_Col_mCL_r2 (SPADES assembly) (version 2) | ecosystem: Host-associated > Plants > Roots > Endosphere...
TCAACGGCCGCAGCGTGGTGATCATCGGCCACCAGAAGGGCCGCGACACCAAGAGCAAGATCAAGCGCAATTTCGGCATGCCGCGTCCGGAGGGCTACCGCAAGGCGCTGCGCCTGATGAAGCTGGCAGAGCGTTTCCGCCTGCCGCTGCTGACCTTCATCGACACGCCCGGCGCGTATCCCGGCGTGGGCGCGGAAGAACGCGGCCAGTCCGAAGCCATCGCCCGCAACCTGCTGGAGATGAGCGAGCTGAAGGTCCCGGTGATCTGCACCGTGATCGGCGAAGGCGGCTCCGGCGGCGCGCTCGCCATCGGCGTCGGCGATCGCACGCTGATGCTGGAATACAGCACGTACTCGGTGATCTCGCCGGAAGGCTGCGCGTCGATCCTGTGGAAGGACGCCGCCAAGGCGAAGGACGCAGCCGAACAGCTCGGCCTCACCGCCAAGCGCCTGCTGGGCCTGGGCCTGGTCGACAAGATCGTGCGCGAGCCGATCGGCGGCGCGCATCGCAACCCGAAGCAGATGGCCACGCGCCTGAAGGCCGTGCTGGTCAACGAAATCGATTCGCTGGAATCGTTGCCGGTGGACGACCTGCTGGAGCGTCGCTACCAGCGTCTGCGCAGCTATGGGGCGTACGAAGCCGCATGATGCGAACAGGCAGGCTGCTCGCAATCGCCGCCTGCCTTCTCGCGCTGCTGCCGGGCATTGCGCAGGCCTGCACGTGTCCGGCCGACACGGAGTACTGGTGGCAGCAGGCCACGCGTGTCGCGCTGGTGCGCATCGAGTCGGTCGGTTGGCGGACGGAAGACTTCATCACGCGCAAGGTCTGCTCAGGCCCGCGCTGCGCCCCGACGCAGGTCGCGAGATTCACCCAGATTGAGGCATTCAAAGGCACGACGAACGCTATTCCGACGTTGGCCTCTGGCTACGGCCATGGCGACTGCGGGATTCCGCTCGAAGCCGGCGCCTACTACGTCGTGTTCCTGCGCAAGGACAACAGCAAAATCGGAATCTGCAATGCGGCTGGCCCGTATCCGCAGGCAATGCGCATCGAGCCGTTCCTGCAGTCGCTGCGACAGGTGGCGCGCGATCCCAATGCCAGGATTGCACCGCGGCCTTGAGCTCCGGCTGCGATAACGCGCCTCACCACGCCCGCAAATACTGCTCCGGCCCATGCAATTCGCCGGACAGCTCCTTCGCCGCGCGTCGCGGCATGTACGGATCGCGCAGCAGTTCGCGTGCGATCAGCACCACGTCCGCATCGCCGTCCTCGACGATGGCTTCGGCGTGTTCCGGCTTCGTGATCAGCCCAACCGCGCCCGTCGCGATATCCGCCTCGCGCCGGATGCGCGCAGCGAACGGCACCTGGTAACCCGGATGCAGCGGGATCTTCGCGCCGGTCGCGAGGCCGCCGCTGGACACGTCGACCAGGTCGATGCCGCGCTGCTTCACGATCCGCGCAAGCTCGATGCTTTCCTCGATGTCCCAGCCGCCTTCGATCCAGTCCGTCGCCGACACGCGCAGCCACAGCGGCAGGCGTTCAGGCCAGACCTTGCGCACGGCATCGATCACTTCCAGCAGCAGGCGGATGCGGTTCTGGAATGAACCGCCGTACTCGTCGGTGCGATGGTTCGATAGCGGCGAGAGGAACTGGTGCAGCAGGTAGCCGTGCGCGGCGTGGATCTCGGCGATCTGGAATCCTGCAGCGTGCGCGCGCCATGCCGCGCAGGCGAAATCATCGACGACGTTGTGCAGTTCGCTGGTCTGCAGCGCGCGCGGCACCGGTGAGGTTTCGCTGAAAGCGATCGCACTGGGCGCAACCGGCGTCCAGCCGCCGTCTGGCGGCGTCACCGTGATGCCACCCAGCCACGGCGGCGCCGTGCTGGCCTTGCGGCCGGCGTGCGCGAGCTGGATGCCCGGCACCGTGCCCTGGGCCGCGACGAAGCGCGTGATGCGCGACCACGCTTCGGCCTGCTGGTCGTTCCACAAACCGGTGTCCGCGGGCGAGATGCGACCGACGGCCGACACCGCGCTGGCCTCGGCGATGATCGCGCCCGCGCCGCCGACCGCGCGGCTTCCCAGGTGCACCAGATGCCAGTCGTTGGGCACGCCATCGACCGCGGAGTACTGGCACATCGGCGCCACCACGAGGCGATTGCGCAGGGTCAGCGCGCGCTGTTCGAACGGGGTGAAAAGCCGGGACACGATGGACTCCTGCGAAGCGGACACGGGGGATGGACGCATGGTGCGACGCTGGCGCTGACGATGCAGCCCCATCGGTGGGTTGCTGCATTCCACGGCCATGGCACCATCGCGCGATGCCTGCTCCTTTCGCCGCCGCCTTCCATGATCGTCCCGCTGCGCCGCTGTGCGTGGGCTACAGCGGCGGACTGGACTCGACGGTGCTGCTGCACCTGCTGGCCACCGCGCGGCCCGTAGGCGGCCTGCGCGCCCTCCACGTCCACCACGGCCTGCACGCCGACGCCGACCGCTGGACCTCGCATTGCGAACGCACCTGCGCCGCGCTCGGCGTTGGGCTGACGGTCATCCGCGTGAATGTCGTGGCGGCCGGCGAAGGCCCCGAGGCCGCGGCCCGCGCGGCACGGCATGCGGCGTTCGAAGCGGCGATCGCACCGGGCGAAGTGCTGGCGCTGGCGCACCATCGCGACGACCAGGCCGAAACCTTCCTGCTGCGCGCCCTGCGTGCGTCCGGGCCCGATGGACTGGCCGCGATGCGACGCTGGCGCGCGTTCGGGCCGGGGCGGTTGTGGCGCCCTTTGCTGGAAGTCGATCGCGATGCGCTGCTCGCCTACGCCCAGGCACACGGGCTTGCGTGGATCGACGACCCCAGCAACGCCGACACCGCCTTCGACCGCAATTTCCTGCGCCAGCGGGTGATGCCGTTGCTGCGCGAACGCTGGCCGCATGCCTCCGACGCACTCGCGCGTTCGGCGGGCTTGTGCGAGCAGGCCAACGCGCTGCTCGATGCCGCCGACGCGCTCGCGTTGGCCGGCGTCGCAACGGCCGATCCGCGCTGCCTTTCGCGCAGCGGTTTGCTCGCGCTGCCCGAAGCGCGGCGCGCGCGCGTGCTGCGGCGGTGGACCGACGCCCTCGCGCTGCGGGCGTTGCCGGCGAACGGGATCGAGCGCATCGAGCTGGAAATCCTCGACGCGCGCGATGACGCCGAAGCGGCCTTCCACTGGCACGGCGCCGTCGTGCGCGCGTGGCGCGACCTTCTGCACGCGGACGTCGCCCGCGCTCCGCTCCCGGCCGACTGGCACGTCGAATGGGACGGTCGCGCGCCGCTCGCGCTGCCCGGCGGCGATGCGCTCATCCTTGAAGGCGCGGTCGGGTTCGATGCCGCGCTGCGCGTCCACGCGCGCCAGGGCGGCGAACGGCTCATGCGCCCGGGCCGTTCGCATTCGCACGCGCTGAAGCAGGTGTTGCAGGAACTGGGCGTGCCGCCATGGGAGCGCGAACGCCTGCCGCTGCTGGGCGATCCGGCCGGCGAGCTGCTCGCGGCCGGCGACCTCGTCCATTCGGCCCGCTTCGACGCGTGGCTGCGCGAACGCGGTGCGCGCCTGTCCTGGCAGCGCGAAGGCGCGATGCACGCCGCAACCGCCGACGCCGGCAATTGACCCCACCGGGGCCCGGTCGCAAACTTCGCGCATGCCTCGCAAACCCCAAGACGACGCGCCGTCCACCTCGCCCGTGAGCGATTTCGAGCAGTCGCTCGACGCGCTCGAGCAACTGGTCGAGAAGATGGAACACGGCGACATGAGCCTGGAAGACTCGCTGGCCGCGTACGAACGCGGCGTCGGCCTGTACCGCCGCTGCCAGAGCGCGCTGGAAGAAGCCGAACTGCGCGTGCGCCTGCTCAGCGATCCGCAGAACCCCGCGTCCGGGGAGCCCTTCTCCGCGCAGGATGCCGGCCCGCAGACCCGCGGCGATGTCTGACCTCGCGCGCTGGCGCGAACGCGCCGACGCCGCGCTGCACAGCGCCCTGCCCGACCCGCATTCGCCGCCGCAGCGCCTGCACGCGGCGATGCGGCATGCGGTGCTGCTGGGCGGCAAGCGCATGCGGCCGCTACTGGTATACGCGGCGGGCTCGGCGTTCGGTGCCACGGTCGAGACGCTGGACGCGCCGGCCGTCGCGGTCGAACTGATCCACGCCTATTCGCTCGTCCATGACGATCTTCCCGCGATGGACGACGACGCCCTGCGTCGCGGTCAGCCGACGGTGCACGTCGCCTTCGACGAGGCCACGGCGGTACTGGCCGGGGATGCGCTGCAATCGCTCGCGTTCGAAGTACTGGCCGATGCGGATGTCGCCGCGACCACGCGCGTGGACCTGCTGCGCACGCTCGCGGTCGCTTCCGGCGCCGCCGGCATGTGCGGCGGCCAGGCTCTGGATCTGGCGGCGACGGGCAATGGCGGTTCGTTGTCGGTGCATGCGCTGGAGGAGCTGCATTCGCTCAAGACCGGCGCGCTGATCCGCGCTGCCGTGCGCATGGGCGCACTGTGCGGTGGCGCTCCGGTCGACGAACTCGAAAGCCTGGATCGCTATGCGGCCGCGCTCGGACTCGCTTTCCAGGTGCGCGACGACATCCTCGACATCGAAGGCGACAGCGCCACGCTCGGCAAGACCGCCGGCAAGGACGTTGCGCAGGACAAGGCGACGTTCCCGGCATTGATCGGGCTGGACGCCTCGCGCGAACGGCTGGACGAACTGCGTCGCGCGATGGACGACGCGCTTGCGCCGCTGGGTGAGCGCGGCAATGCCCTGGCGGCGCTGGGACGGATGGCGATCGAGCGGGATCGCTGAGGGTTTCGTTTCAACCGGGTGCGCTTCGCTTGCCCGGGTTACAAGGGCCACGCACCGCAGGATGCATCCCCTGAACAAAAACGCCCGCCTCTCATCGAAGCGGGCGTTCTGCATTTCCGGAACGATGGAACGCGCGTTACTTCACCAGCCGCATGGTGAACGGATAACGGTACGCCACGCCGTCGTTGGCCTTGATCGCCGCGATGATGGTGAACACCAGCCACGCGATGCCGATGACGAACCACGCCGGGATCGCGATCAGCAGGCCGATGCCCAGCGTCACGAACACCAGCACCCACAGCGCGAAGAACACGATCGCGACCGTGATGTTGAAGTTCAGCGCTTCCTTCGCCTGGTCGTCGACGAAGGGCATCGTGTCCTTCTTCACCAGCCAGATGATCAGCGGACCGAGGAACGTGCCCCAGCCGCCGATTCCGGACGTGAGCACCGCGCCGGCGATCGCCGACAGGTGCGCGAACATCGCCCACTGGCGCTGGTCGGCGCTGATGCCGCTGCTGTGATGGTCGGACGGCGGCGGGGGCGGAGGTGGTGCGGAGGTCTGGCTGGGGTCGATCGGGTTCTCGCTCATGGCCTGCTCCTGTGTGGGGTTCCTGAATGGACGGGCCCACTTTCCTTCGCGACGATGGGCAGGTCAAGCAAGCGCGTGTGACGGGCCGAAGCCTTCACTCCGCCGCTTCGGACTCGCCGGCCACCGTCATGCGCCCGATCAGGATCGATCCGGTGCGCACGTGCGAGCGAGGATCAACGTCGGTGCCGACCGCCTCGATCGCCGCGAACATCGACTTCAGGTTTCCGGCGACGGTGATGCCGTCGACCGGATACTGGATCTCGCCGTTCTCCACCCAGAAGCCGCCCGCACCGCGCGAATAGTCGCCGGTGACGTTGTTCACGCCCTGCCCCATGAGCTCGGTGACGAGCAGCCCGCGGCCCATGCCGCGCAGCAGCGATTCCTGGTCGCCGGCATTCGCCGCGACCTGCAGGTTGTGCACGCCGCCGGCGTTGGCGGTGGTCTGCAAACCAAGCTTGCGCGCCGAGTAGCTGCCCAGCACGTACCGCTGCAGTACACCGGCCGTCACGATCGGTGCCTCGCGCGTGGCCACGCCTTCGCCGTCGAACGACGCCGAACGGAAGCCGCGCGGCAGGAACGGCAACTCCTCGATGCCGAACCAGTCCGGGAACAGCTGCTGGCCGGCGCTGTCGACGAGGAAACTCGCACGCCGATACAGCGCGCCGCCGGACACCGCGCCGAGCAGGTGGCCGATCAGCGAACGCGCCATCTCGGCCGAATACAGCACCGGGTAATCGCCGGTCGGCACCTGTCGCGGCGCCAGGCGCGAGGCCGCGCGCTCGGCGGCCCTGCGACCGATGGACGTCGCCGATTCCAGATCGTCCGCCGACAGGCCGATGCTGTACCAGCCATCGCGCTGCATCTCGTCGCCGCGGCCGGCGATCAGCGCACAACCGATGCTGTGCTGGGTGCTGCGCTCGCGGCCGACGAAGCCGTGCGAGTTCGCGTACACGCTGATGCTTTCGCCCGTGCCGACCGAGGCGCCGTCGGAGTTCTCGATGCGGCGATCCGAATCGCGGCCGGCCTGTTCGCAAGCGAGCGCGAGGTCGATCGCGCGGTCGGCATCGATCGCCCAGGGATGCCAGGAATCGAATTCGCGCAGGTCCGTCGCCATCAGCGACGCATCGGCCAGGCCGGCGGCGGAATCGTCCTCGGTGTGGCGCGCGATCGCGCACGCCTGCTCGACGGTCGCGTCGAGGCTTTCCTCGCGCAGGTCCGCGGTGCTGGCGCTGCCCTTGCGCTGGCCGAAGTAGACGGTGACCGAAATGCCGCGATCGCGCGTGGATTCGACCGTCTCGACCTCGCCCATGCGGACGTTGACGTTGAGGCCGGATTCTTCCGAGCACGACACCTCCGCCTGCGTGGCGCCGCGCGCGCGGCAATGCGCCAGCAGGCGCTCGGACAGGCCGGCGAGCGCGTCCAGGCGCGCGTGGCTGTCGCCGAGCGAGGCGGCGTAGGCAGGCAGGTTCTGGGGGACGATCTGGCTCAAAGGGTGGTCCTTGTTCGAGGCGATCCGGCGCGTTCGGGGCCTTTTCCGGGGCCGGATGAACGCCGATTTCGCGCAATGTGTGCTTTATCCGTGGTCATCCGCGAAAATCCGCGTCCACAGTTCTTTTTGTAGCAGGTGCGCCATGCGCGGTAGAGACGACGAAACCGGCGAATTCTTCAGCCCCAGTCGCAGCCAGAACCGGCGCGAGGCGCTGGAAGTGCTGGCGCTGGGCGAAAAACTGGTCGCCCTGACCGAGGCCCAGCTGGCGAAGTTGCCGGTGCCGGATTCGCTGATCCCGCACATCCGCGAGTGCAAGCGCATCACCGCGAACATCGCCCACAAGCGCCAGCTGGCGTACCTGGCCAAGCAGATGCGCCGCGAGGACGACGAGGTGCTGGAAGCGATCCGCGACGCGCTGGACGAGGATGGCGAAGCGGCGCGACGCGAAGTCGCGGCGATGCACCGCATCGAGGCCTGGCGCGAGCGTCTGCTCGCCGACGGCGACGCGGCGCTCGCGCAATTGCTGGACGAATACCCGACCGCCGATCGCCAGCATCTTCGCGCCCTGGTGCGCAGCGCGCTGGACGAACGCCGCAAGAACAAGCCGCCGCGCGCGTTCCGCGAGCTGTACCGGGCGCTGCGCGAGCTGATCGTAGGTGGAGCTTCGGGCGATGACGATGCCGAAGAAGCGGATGAGTCGTTCGAGGACGACGAGCGCTGATTGACGCTCCGCTCGCCCGCTTGCAGGAGAGAGGCTGGGGGTGAGGGTTAACGCACCATCACCTCTCATCGCACTCGCAGCGTCTGCCCTCATCCGCCCTCCGGGCACCTTCTCACGAGAGCGGGAGAAGGGAGAACAGCGGATTTGCGCGGGCACTTCCAGCTCACGCCTGCGTACCGCCCACCGTCAGCTGGTCGATCAGCAAAGACGGCTGGCCCACGCCCACCGGCACGCTCTGGCCATCCTTGCCGCACACGCCGACACCTTCGTCGAGCGCTAGGTCGTGGCCGATCATCTTCACGCGCTGCATGGTTTCCGGGCCGTTGCCGATCAGCGTGGCGCCCTTCACCGGCGCGGTGATCTTCCCGTCCTCGATCAGGTACGCCTCGGTCGCCGAGAACACGTACTTGCCGTTGGTGATGTCCACCTGGCCGCCGCCGAAGTTCACCGCGTACAGGCCCTTCTTCACCGAGCGGATCATCTCTTCCGGATCGTGCGTGCCGGCCAGCATGTAGGTGTTGGTCATGCGCGGCATCGGCAGGTGCGCGAAGGATTCGCGACGTCCGTTGCCGGTCGGCGCCATGCCCATCAGGCGCGCGTTGAGCGTGTCCTGCATGTAGCCCACCAGCACGCCGTCTTCGATCAGCGTCGTGCAGTTGGTCTGCGTGCCTTCGTCGTCGATGTTGAGCGAACCGCGGCGTCCGGCGAGCGTGCCGTCGTCGACGATGGTGACGCCCGGCGACGCGACGCGCTGGCCGAGCTTGCCTGCGTAAGTGGACGTGCCCTTGCGGTTGAAATCGCCTTCCAGGCCGTGGCCGACGGCTTCGTGCAGCAGCACGCCCGTCCAGCCGTTGCCCAGCACCACCGGCATCACGCCGGCCGGCGCGTCGACGGCTTCCAGGTTGACCAGCGCCACGCGCAGCGCTTCGCGCGCGAGCTTCTCGGGCTTCTCGCCATCGAGCAGTTCGGCGTAGCTGTAACGGCCACCGCCGCCGGCGTAGCCGCTCTCGCGACGGCCGTTGTGCTCAACGATCACCTGCACGTTCAGGCGCACCAGCGGGCGCACGTCGGCGGCGAGCACGCCGTCGCTGCGCGCGACGAGGATGGTATCCACGCCACCGGACAGCGACACCATCACCTGCTTCACGCGCGGATCGGCCGCGCGCAGCATGCGGTCGATGCGACGCAGCGCTTCGACCTTGGCTTCGTTCGCGTAACCGTCGATGGGATCTTCGGGCACGTACAGGTCGCGACCGCCGCCGCGCACCAGCGAATGCGGCGCCTGCACCGAACCGTCGCGCGCGATGGCGCGCGCGGACTTCGCCGCGGTCAGCAGCGCCTGCGTGTTGATCTCGTCGGAATAGGAAAAGCCGGTCTTCTCGCCGCTGATCGCGCGCACGCCGACGCCCTGCTCGATCGAATGCGCACCGTCCTTGACGATGCCGTCCTCGACCGTCCAGCTCTCGCGGCGCGCGTGCTGGAAATACAGGTCGCCGAAATCAACGCCCGGTCCGAGCAGCGTGCCGAAGGTGCGTTCGAGGCCGCCCGCGTCGAGCCCGGCGGGCAGCAGCAGGCGGTTTTCGGCGATCTGGATGGGCAGGGTCATGCGTGCTCTCTGGAATGGAACGATGGCCGGCCGCGGCACGCCGCACGGGATGTGCGTGTCCGGCCGGGGAAATCCCCGACGGGCGGCAGGCGGATGGTCAGGAAGGAGATGGTGGCACAACGGGCCAACGCAACGGGTTCACGGTTGAGGACGGGCGCGCGAGGCTGGATTTCACGCTCTGCGGATCCCCCGGCCCGTGCGCATGGCGCCCGGGCGTTCGCAGGCGCGCGAACCAGTGGTTCGCAAGCCACTGCGACTTATCCCCCGGCCCGTGCGCATGGCGCCCGGGCGTTCGCAGGCGCGCGAACCAGTGGTTCGCAAGCCACTGCGACTTATCCCCCGGCCCGCGCGCATGGCGCCCGGGCGTTCGCAGGCGCGCGAACCAGTGGTTCGCAAGCCACTGCGACTTATCCCCCGGCCCGCGCGCGTGGCGCCCGGGCGTTCGCAGGCGCGCGAACCAGTGGTTCGCAAGCGCGCCTGCTCACCCCTCCGGCGCTGGTTCAGCCGCCTTCGCCTGCCCCGCCTGCCCGCTGACCACTTCGACCTTCGGCTCCTTCCACGGCCCGGTCACGCGGTAGGTGCGCGAGGCCATCTCGCCGATGGGCTTCTGCAGCACCGCGTTGGCAGCCGCGCCGATGGCCGCGCCCACCGGGCCGGCCGCCAGCGCGCCGGCGACGGTCAGCAGGTTGCCGGCCTTCGGGCGTACTTCGATGGTCTGGTCGAATGTCTGTGCGCGCAGGTTCGCCGCGCCTCGGATTCCGATCGATGCCGCCGGGCCGTCGATGTAGAGGTTGTCGCTGCGCGCCATGCCGCTGGCGAACTGCACCTTGCCGCCGGCACGGTTGAACGCGAAACCCTTGTTGAAGAAATCGCGGAAATCCAGCATCAGGCGGCGCGGCAGCTGGGCCAGGCTCAACAGGCCGAGCACGCGACCGGCGCCAGGTTCGACTTCGAGCAGGCGGCCGTCGCGGATGTCGGCTTCCAGGCTGCCATCCAGCGAGGCCACGTTGAACGCCGCCGGACTTCCCGCCCAACCGGCGGCGAAGTGCATCGTGCCCGTGCCGCCGCCGAGCTGCTGGCCGATGCCGAAACCAGCGAGCAATCCGCCCAGGTCCTGGCTGTCGATCTTCACGTCCAGTTGCGTGCGTGCGAACGCGCCGCGTCCGTTCCAGTCGCCGCTGGCGTCGATGCGCTGCTTGTCGGCGCGCATCTGTACCTGCTCGATGCGCATGCCCGTAGCGGTCGGCAGCGTGCGCAGCTTCGCCTCGCCCAGTTTCGCTTCGGACACGCGCAGGTCGGCGATGTCGATGGTGAGCGGCGGGATCTTCGCTGGATTGAAACCGTCGTCGGCCGGCGGCGCGGACGGAGGCGGCGTCGGCATGCCGGCCGGCGGCGCGGGACGTTTGGGCGCGCGCCAGAACATGCGGTCGAAACGGCCGGCGATCGTCGCGTTGTCGCCTGCGGGAATCAGCACCGCGCCCTGCAACGCGGCGCCTTCGGCCTGCACGGCGGTGGCGCCGTTCGCGGCGGGCACGACGACCAGGTGCGTGTCGGGGAACACGCCACCGAGCAGGTTCAACTTCTGCGCGGTGACATCGATGCGCTGCAACGCGAGTCCCTCGCCGCTGCTGCCGCCTTCCAGCAATGCGATCCAGTCGATCGCGTCGAGTTCAGCCGCGCGTCCCGTCGCGACCAGCCCGCGCGCCGGCGGCAGGTCGTCGACGCGATTGGTGCCCAGCGCGATGCGCACGCCGGTCTGGCTCTTGCCGGCCGCGTCGTTCGTGCTGCGCGCACGCACCGCGATGACGTTGCCCAGGTTCACGCGGATGTCGCCGCTCCCCATGGGCAGGGGCGTTTCCACCGAGGTGGCGAGCGTTTCGTTCGCGCCCTTCTTCAGCGGCTCGGGCAGCGTGAGCGCGGTACCGACGAGGTTGGTCTGCAACTGCAGCAACGTCGGCGCAGTCTTGCCCGGCGCGGCCTTGGGAATCGCGATGCCGACCGTCCACGTCGAACGTCCGTCGACATTCGGCTTGAGCCACGCCAGTTCCGGCGCGCGGTCGAGCAGTTCCTTCGCCGACATCGGTGCGTCGAGGCCTGCTTCGAACACGTTGGTCCTGTCGCGCACGAAATCGTTGCCCGCGCGCAGCGACAACGCGCCCGGCTGACCTTCGTGCAACACCTTCAGGCCCTCGGCGCGGAAACCACCGTTGGCGTATTCGGCCTTGCCGCTGACCTGTTCGAAGGCGAGCTTCCAGCGCGGATCGGCGAGCTTGGCCTTGTCCAGCTGCACGGTGCCCTTGATCGCCGTGAGCTGATGCGGACGCAGCGGCATGTCCATGTCGAAGCCGACCTTCGCCAGGCCGCTTGCGACGATGTTCTTCAACGTGTCTGCATTGTCCTTCTGCAGCGGGCTGTGCCGCAGCAGGTTCACCAGCTGCGCGGCGTCGGCGGTGCCCTGCGCCTGCACGGTGAGGTCTCCGTCCTTGTAGTGATCGATGCCCGCGCTGATCTGCGGAATCGCCACGCCCGCGATGCTGCCCTTGCCGTTCACGGTGAAGCCGTCAGCGACGAACGACACGTCGGCGTCGAGACCTTCCACGGCCGGCCACTCCGGCTGGAACTTCACGATGGCGCCTTCGAGTTTCGCGGTCGCCTCGAACAGGCCGTTGTGATCGCGGAACGGCCAGTCGTCGAGGTCGCCCGACACCACCGCGTGGCCATCGTGCAGGCGTCCGCCGACAAGCGCGGTGTCGAGCCATTCCACGACCTTGGGCGCCATGAGGTGGCGGACCCAGAACCCCTTCGCGACCGGCACCTGTGCCTGGTCGATGTCGGCGGCGATGTCGATGCGCGGACGCGAGCCGTCGCCCTGCCAGAACATGCCGCCGCGCGCGCGCACGCCGAAGCCCTGCCCCTTCACCGCAAGGTCCGGCGTGCCGATGCGCCAGCCGTCGCCTTCGCGCCAGCCGCCGATCGAACCGGTCAGCGACACCGTGTGCGCCACGCCGAAACCGCGCGGCCAGTCGAAGCGCATCGGCGAGGCGGGATCGACATCGAGCGTGAATCCGTCCGCATCGCCGAGAAACTGTCCGGCCAATCCGTTCAGGCCGGGCGCGTTGCCCACCGCATCGAAACCGAAGGCGCCGATGCGCGCCTGCGCGCGCAACGCACCGCCACGCACGCCGGTCACTTCGACGTGTTCCAGCGACGCGCGCGGGCGTGTGTTGTGCAGCCACGTGCGCAGGCCGGGATCGAGGCGATCACTGAGCGATGCGGCGGTCAGCAGCGGGCCTGCGTCGATGCGTTCGGCGAGCAGCGCATAACGCGCGCCACCGGCGACGACGAGGCCGTCGAGTTTCTGCGCGTCCTTGCCGGTTTCGATGCGCAGCGTCTTCGCGTCCGCACGCCAGCCGCCGTCGATGATGCGCCAGCGCGCGAGCGCCGCGACGCGCGAGAACTGCACGCGCGGCACCGCGCCGCCGGCCAGCGGCGCACCGCGCAGGCCGACGCGGTCCAGCGCGACGTCGGCCGTCACCTGCGTGATGCGGTGATCGCGCAGTTCGGCCCAGGCCTCCGCGCGGCCTTCGCCGGATTCGGTGCCGACGCCGGCGACCTGCAGCAGCGGCGCCCACGCGGCCAGATCCGCGCGGCGCGCGCCGATGTAGGCGCGTCCGTCGCCTTTCACGCGGTCGAAATCGAGCACCGTGTCCAGCGGCGAGGATGCCGCGCCGGCGACGTTCACGCTTGGCCATGCACGAACGCCGGCACGCACGCGCGGACCGTCCACGCGCAGGCGCAGGTTGATGCGCGGCACGTGTGCGTCGATGCCGAGATTGGGTGCGATGACGGTGATCTTGCCGTCGATGACCTGCAGCTCGCCGAGCCCTTCCAGCGCGGAGAACGGATCTTTCTGCTGCGGCTCGTCCTGTCCGGGCAGACCGCGTACCTGCCAGCGGCCGTCGTCGGCGCGTTCGAGCGTGAGATCGAGCCCGCGCAGGCGAAGTTCGGAAAACGCGTGGCCGGGCAGCAGGCCGGCGTAGACGGACACCAGCATCTCCGTATCGCCGACGGTGAACGCCTGGTCGCCCGCGCCGATGCGCAGGTTGTCCAGGCGCAACAGTGGGCCGCGCCGCGTCCAGTCGGTTTCCACGCGATCGAACGCCACCGGACGCCCGGCGCGTTCGCTCAGCCATGCGGCCACGCGTTGCGGATTGCTCTCGGCCAGCGGCAGCACCTGGCTGGCGACGGCCAGCACCAGCGCGATCATCACCAGCGAGAGCGCGACGAGATAGCCCAGTCCGCGACGGGCGATGCGCATGCGGCGGCGCAACGGGGTGGGCATGACGGTCAGCTACGGTCCAGTTGGAGCGGGTGGCGCGGGAAGGAAAAAACGGCGAACGGCCCCGCCGCGCGATCCGTGGGGACGGGCGCGGCGGAAGGGGCGGGCACACGGCGGACGCCATTGTCCAACCGCTTCCGCCAACGCAGCGTTACCGGCCCCTTCCCTGTCCCCGTGGCGCCGCTCAGGGCCTCTCCAGAGCAGGCCCCCTCAGAGCAGAACGACATCGAACTGCTCCTGCGCGTACTGGTCGTCCGCCTGGAAGCGGATCGACTTGCCCAGGAATTCCTCCAGTTCCGCCACCGCCGCCGATTCCTCGTCGGTGATGCGCGCCACGACCTTCGAGGAGGCGATCACCATCAGCCGCGGCGCGTCGAACTGGCGCACCTGGCGGACGATGTCGCGGAAAATCTCGTAGGTCACCGTTTCGGGTGTCTTCAGCGTCCCGCGGCCGCCGCATTCGTGGCAGGGCTCGGACAGCTGGCGTTCAAGGCTTTCGGTGGTGCGCTTGCGCGTCATTTCCACCAGGCCCAGCGGCGAGAACTCGTACACCGTGGTCTTGGCGTGGTCGCGCGCGAGCGACTTCTCGAGCTGGCGCAACACCTGGCGCTTGTGCTCGGAGTCGGTCATGTCGATGAAGTCGATGATGATGATGCCGCCCAGGTTGCGCAGGCGCAGCTGCCGCGCGACCGACTGCGCGGCTTCGAGGTTGGTGCGGTACACCGTTTCCTCGAGGTTGCGCTGGCCGAGGAACGAACCGGTGTTGATGTCCACCGTCGTCATCGCTTCGGTCTGGTCGATGACCAGGTAACCGCCGGACTTCAGCGGCACTTCCTTGTCGAGTGCGCGCTGGATTTCGTCCTCGACGCCGTACAGGTCGAAGATCGGACGCGCGCCGGTGTAGTGCTCGATCTTCTCGTCGAGCCCCGGCATGTACTGCGCGGCGAACACGCGCAGGCGCTCGCAGGTTTCGCGCGAATCCACGCGCACCTTCTCCACGTCCTTGCGCATCAGGTCGCGCACGGCGCGCAGCGGCAGGTTAAGGTCCTCGTACACGCGCTCGCCGACCTTCGCGCTGCGCGCACGTTCTTCGATCAGGCCCCACACGCGTCCCAGGTACGCGACGTCCTCGGCCAGTTGCTCTTCCGGCTGGCCTTCGGCGTTGGTGCGCACGATGTAGCCGTGGCTGTCGCTGGACGGCGACAGCGAGGTGATGTGGGTCTTCAGGCGCGCGCGTTCGGCTTCGTCCTCGATGCGCGCCGACACGCCAACCACGCGCGTGCGCGGCAGCAGCACGAGGTAGCGCGAGGGAATGCTCAGCTGCGTGGTCAGCCGCGCACCCTTGCTGCCGATGGGATCCTTCACCACCTGCACGACGATTTCCTGGCCTTCGCGCAGCAGCTCGGCGATGGGACGCGTCGGCGCGGGCGGCAGCGGGGCTTCCTCGCCTTCGCTCTCGCCTTCGGCCACGGGCGTTGGTTTGACAATGTCGGCCGCGTGCAGGAACGCGGCGCGCTCCAGCCCGATGTCGACGAACGCCGCCTGCATGCCGGGCATCACGCGCTGCACCTTGCCCTTGTAGATGTTGCCCACCACGCCGCGACGCCAGCCGCGTTCGATGTGCAGCTCCTGCAGCATGCCGTTCTCGACGACGGCGACGCGCGTTTCGCGCGGGGTGACGTTGACGAGGATCTCTTCGCTCATGCGGCGGCTCCCCGGGTTTCGATCGACATGGAGTTCGAAATGGAGTTCGACACGGCATCCGACACGATGGAAGACGGACAAACCCGGATCGATTCGGCCATGGCGATGGGATGGGTCTGGGTCTTCGGAGGGTTCGGGTGGCGTTCGTGCGGCATCGCAACCTCCAGCGTCATCGGCTCTTGTCCGTCGCGTTCGATGTCGGGACCGTGTCGTCCAGCAGGCCAAATTCGCGCAGCAGGGTCGCCGTCTCGAACAGCGGCAGCCCCATCACGCCCGAATAGCTGCCCGACAGCTTCACGGTGAAGGCTTCGGCGAGGCCCTGGATGGCGTAGGCGCCGGCACGGCCGTGCGGCTCGCCGCTGGCGACGTAGGCATCGATCTGCCCTGGCGTCAGTTCGGCGAAGGTCACCTCCGACAGCGACACCAGCTGGCGTTCGCGCGAGGGCGAGACCAGCGACACCGCCGAGATCACCTGGTGCGTGCGGCCCGACAGGCGCCGCAACATCTGCGCCGCGTCGGCATCGTCGGCGGGCTTGCCGAACACTTCGCCGTCCAGGACGACTTCGGTGTCCGAGCCGAGCACGACGGCCGTGGGGTTGCCCACGACGTGCAGCAGGCCGGCGCCGGCCTTCTCGCGCGCGACGCGGCGCACGTAGTCTTCGGCGGGCTCGCCGGGCTGCGGGTGTTCGGGGATGTCGATGTCGAGCAGGCCGAATTCGGCGCCCGGCCGGCCGGACAGGAGCCGGCCCAGCAATTCGCGACGACGGGGGGATTTGGAGGCGAGATACAGCATGTCGCGAAGCATAACCCGCGCTGACTGGAGCCCCGCGTTCGAACCCCGTCGCCAACCCCGACGCAGCTCACGAATCGTTCACCGGATCGCCAAGACCCTTCGTCATGTTCGAAGATGGGTCCGTTCGAGTGGGGCCCGTCGCCTGACGGCCCCTTCCACCACAAGGAGTTGTCATGCACCCCGTGTTCCCCCGCCTTTCCCTGCGTCCCCTCGTCCTTGCCGCCGTCCTTGCCCTTGGAGCCGTGCCTGCCGTGAGCCCCGCCCAGACCACGCCCTACGTCGCCACCGAAGGCACGCTGCTCAACGTGTCGGCGCAGGCCGAGGCCCGCCGCACCCCGGACATCGCCACGCTCTCCACCGGCGTGGTCACGCAGGCGGCCGACGCCAATGCCGCCATGCGTGCCAACGCCGAGCAGATGGCGAAGGTGATCGCGGCGATCAGGGCCGCCGGCATCGCCGAGCGCGACGTGCAGACCAGCGGCGTGAACCTCAACCCGCAGTACAAGTACGGCGACAACCAGCCGCCGACGATCACCGGCTACCAGGCGATCAATAACGTCAACATCGTCGTGCGCGACATCGCCAAGCTCGGGAAGATCATGGACGCGCTGGTCGCCACCGGCGCCAACCAGATCAACGGTCCGACCTTCGACCTGGACGAGGGCAAGAAGGAAGCCGCCTACGACGAAGCGCGCCGCGCCGCCGTCGAGAAGGCCCAGGCCCGCGCCGAGATGTACGCCAAGACGCTGGGCAAGAAGGTGCGCCGCATCGTCAGCATCAGCGAGGGCGGCAGCTTCGCCCCGCCGCGTCCGATGCCGATGATGGCGATGAAGGCGATGGATCGCATGGAATCCACGCCGATCTCACCGGGCGAAAACGTTCTGTCGGTCAATCTGGACATCGTCTTCGAACTCGGAAACTGAGTCATGCCACAGTCCGGCAAAACCGCTCCGCCCGCCGCCGATCCGAAATCCGGCCGAAATCCCGGTTATCCCGAGACCGAGCCGCGCGATCGCGACGATGCGCATTCCCCGAAGCGTCGCGATGAACCCCATCCCGACGATGGCGGGCTGGATCGCGAACCGGAAACCGGTCCGGAGCCGGACCAAAGCAAGCGTTGATCGCGTCACGCACGCAACACGAACGGGCCCGCACATCGCGGGCCCGTTCGTTTGTGCGCACCCGACAGAATAATTTTCGAAAAGGCGAACCCCACCGGACGCATCCGCGCGTTCGACGTCATGGCACACCCCAGGAGGTTCCGCCATGGCACACGCGATCCAGCTTCCTTCCGCCGCACACGAATCCATCGACGCCACCCGCATCGCCGCCAACACCGGCACGCTGCTGGTCAACGGCCTGTTGCTGCTCGCGCTGCTGGTGCCGCTTTCGCAACGCGTGCTGGATGCGCCTACCACGCGCGACGACGCCATCACGATCGTGCAGCTGCCGAGGATCCGGCCGGTCGATCCGCCGCCGGTGGTGCCCGTTCCGGTCACGCAGCAGCCGCCGACACCGGTGACGCATCCGACGACACCGACGCAGCCGGTCGTCGCGCAGGTCGAACAGCAGGTCGTGGATTCGCAGCCGGGCGATGTGGCGATCGAGCCTGCGGAAGCGATCGTCGACGACGGCGCGGCATCGATCGAACCGGCGAAGACATCCTCCGGCGCGCGGCTGCAGGCGTTGCGCGCACCGCCGCCGCCCTACCCCGCCGAAGCGATGCGCGCAGGGCTGAGCGGAACGGTGGAACTGGAGATCCTCGTCGGCGTCGATGGACGTGCGCTCGATGTGCGCGTCGTGCGCAGCAGTGGTCATCGCGTGCTGGATCAGGCGGCGCGTCGCACGGTGTTGTCGAAGTGGACGTTCGTGCCGGCGATGCGGGATGGGCATGCGGTGGAGGCGCTGGGGCGCGTTCCGATCGAGTTCAGCATGCCCCGTTAACGCGGCGACTGTTTCCATCGCGCCCCCGCGAGCCGAGCCTCGCGGGGGTCTTCTTTTCAGCCCGGAACGGCGCGGAAAAATCAGAACATTTCGCATTCACTCATCTCCATGTCGGCAACAGACTGCGCGGCTGTTCGTCCGCTCGAAATCATCGCGGCGGTCATCGACAAACGCAGACACCTGGAGACTCAATGAGCAGCAAGCGTCACCGACTTCACCCACTCGTCATCCCGATGCAACTCGCGCTGATGGCCGCCATACCCGCACATGCGCAGCAGCTGCTCGTCAACGACGGATCGACGGCCACCGCCTCGGGTTCCTACAGCTCCGCGACGGGGCAGACGCTGGCCGCAGATCTCGACGGCAGCACCATTCAGGGCGACGGGGTCAATGCGACCGCTGGCAGCAATGCCGCTTTCGCCAATCGCGGCGGACGCATCTCATTGCAGAACTCCACGCTGACCTCCTCCAACGTCGGACTTACCGCGCCATACACGGTTCTGGCACAGGGCCTGGGCTCCATCACGCTGGACGGAAGTCAGATCGACGCAACTGGCAGGTCTCGCTCGTCGCAAGCCGTCGTTGCAATCGACACTGCCACCGGCGGCGGACAGGTAACTTTGAATAACAGCCGGGTACATGCGGCGACGGGTTCCGCGCTCGTCGCGCAGGGCGCCGCCAGCACGATCCGCGCCTCCAACACGCAGATCTCCGTCGACAGTGCCAGCTTCGGTCAGCACGGCGTAGTCGCAAGCGGCGGGTCCCTGGTCGAACTGAAGGACAACACCCGTGTTGATGTGACCTCGACCTCCACGGACGGAAACGGATTGTTCGCTACCGGTAGCGGCAGCCGTATCGTCGCGGACTCGGTGCAGGTGCATACGGTCAAGAACACGAACATGCTGAGCGGCGGTCACGGTGCAGCCGCGGTCCAGGGTGGCCAGATCAAGCTCAACCAGTCCACCGTCGATGCAGCCGCCTATGGCGCCATCGCTCAGGATAGTGGAAGCCAGGTCGATATCTCGAATAGCACTATCACGTCCAAGAGCGGCATTACCGCAAGCAATGGCGGGCATGTCACGCTCAATGCCAGTACGGCGACCAGCGCCGCGATGTCTGTGGGCTTGCAGTCCACCGGAACTGGCAGCCTCATCTCCGCAGACGCGACGCGGATTGACGCTACCGATGGCATGGGAGCGGGTGCCCAACAAGGTGGACGCATCGATTTGACCAACGGAACGGAAATCCATTCCTACTATGGTGTTACTTCGTCCGACGCAGGAAGCGCCATTACGGCAACCAATGCGCATATCGACGTATCCGCGAAGGACCTTGCGGCCATCGCCGTTCTGAGCGGGGGAAGTGCCGACTTTAAGGATACCGTTATCCAGGCCCCCTCCGGACGAGGACTCGAACTGGGGGCGGGAATGGGAGTCAGCATGACCCCGGACGGCGTCCCCAACAGTGTCACGGTGTCCGGAGGAAGCATCGGTTCCAGCGGCGCCGCGATCACCGCAATCGGACCGTTGGGCGGAGGCCAGAGCTTCAGCGAGGTGCATCTAAAGAACGGCGTGACGCTGGCCAGCGATTCCGGGCAGCTCGTCGAGGTCTACGATCCGGGCACCTCTCTCAAGCTGTTCACCGACGCAGTGACGTTGAATGGCAGCCTTCGCGTCGACCCGCAGGCGGTGCTTGATCTCTCGCTGGCCAACAACTCGTCCCTGACGGGCACGATCGGCAATGGCGCGTCGACCACGATCGACGGCACCAGCATGTGGACGCTTTCCGGTTCTTCGGATGTGAAGTCGCTGACGTCGGGCGGCGCGATCCAGTTCGCCGCGCCCACGATCGGCGATTACAAAACGCTGACGGTTCACGGCGATTACGTGAGCAATGCCGGCACGGTGGGCATCAATACGTCGCTGGAAAATGACGCGTCACCGACCGACAAGCTCGTAGTCGAGGGCAACACGTCGGGCACTACGTCGCTGCACGTCAACAATACGGGCGGAGCGGGCGCGTACACGACCGCTGACGGTATCCAGGTGGTGCGCGTGGATGGCGCATCGAACGGCACGTTTGCGCTCGACGGCCGCGTCGTCGCCGGTGCGAACGAATACCTGCTGGCGCAGGGCGGCAAGGCGAACCCGGCCGATGGCGATTGGTATCTACGCTCGGAGGCACCGGCACCGGCCCCCGCTCCGACGCCCGATCCGGCTCCCGCCCCCACGCCCGACCCGACACCCGCCCCCCCGATCCCCGCCCCCACCCCGGTCGGTCCGGTCACCCCGCTCTACCGCCCCGAACCCGCCGCCTACCTCGCCAACCAGTCCGCAGCGGCCACCATGTTCGATCACTCCATGCACGATCGCATGGGCGAGCCGAACCTGGGCAAGCGCGGCGACGACGGCCGCACGGCCGCGACCTGGGTGCGCGTGGTGCGCAACCAGATGGACGCCACGACGGGCGAAGGCCAGCTGGACACCGGTACGGATACCTCGATCCTGCAGATCGGCGGTGAGATCTCCCGCTGGAACACCGACAGCCGTTTCCACCTGGGGTTGATGGGCGGCACCGGCCAGGCCGACACCAACGTCACGTCGAACCTTCTCGACCGGCGCGCCAAGGGCAAGGTCACCGGCTACAACCTGGGCGTCTACGGCACCTGGTTCGCCAATGCCACGAACGCCGACGGCCTCTACCTGGACGGCTGGTTGCAGTACGGCACCTACAACAACAAGGTGCTGGGCGATTACCTCGCGCCGGAGCGCTACGACTCCAGCACGTGCACGGGTTCGATCGAAGGCGGTTACGCCTTCGCGCTGAACGCCAGCGGCAAGACGCGCTTCTTCATCGAGCCGCAGGGCCAGGCGATCTTCACCAGCTACACCGCATCGCGGCATCAGGAAGCCAACGGCACGCTGATCGACTCGTTGGACGCCGGCGGCCTGACCACGCGCCTGGGCGTGCGCTTCTACGGCCACGTCAACAGCACGCAGTCCAACATCGTGCAGCCGTTCGTCACGCTCAACTGGTGGCATGAAAGCCGGCCGGACGTGATGTCGTTCAACACGACGGACCTGCGACTGGAACTGCCGAGCGATCGCTACGAAGCCAAGATGGGCCTGCAGACGCAGCTCGGCGGCGGCTGGACGGGCTGGGGCAACCTCGGCCTGTCCTACGGCGACAAGGATTACCGCGATGTCGCGGGCCAGCTCGGCCTGAACTACCGCTGGTAATCGCCTGACGCGTGTGCGACATCGAAGCCACCTCGAGCGATCGGGGTGGCTTTTTCTTTACTCGTCATCGCATCGCTCGATGAAAAACATCGACACGACACGCCGCTCCCACACGGCGTCGTCGCTTACGCGCGCATTGGTCGATCAGGCGCGGTGATACGGATGATTCGCCAGCAACGCCGCCGCGCGATACAGCTGTTCGGCGACGACCAGACGCACCAGCATGTGCGGCAGCGTGAGCGGGCCGAGCGACCAGGATTCGTCGCCGCGCGCGATGACATCCGATGCGTGGCCTTCCGGCCCGCCGATCAGGAATGCGAGGTCGCGCCCCTGCGCGCGCCAGTGTTCGAGGCGCTGCGCCAGTTGCTCCGACGACCATGTCTTTCCGCGTCCGTCGAGCGTCACCACGAGCGCGTTCTTCGGCAACGCGGCGATCACGCGCGCGCCTTCGTCCTGCATCGCACGCGCGGCGTCGCGGCCCTTGCCGCGCAGGCCGGGTTCGACTTCCACCAGCTCCAGCGGCAACCAGTGCGACAAGCGCTTCTGGTATTCGCCGAAGCCTTCGGCGACCCAGCGCGGCGCGCGTTCACCTACCGCGATCAATTTCGCTTTCATCGGTGAGATGGTAACCGCGCCCCGTCACGATCCGCGCCGCTGACGCGCGGATGTCATCGAATGGCCATACCGCGCTCCCAGCATTCGGGCTTCCCCCAGCCCCGCAGGAGATGCAGATGGACGCATTCGGTTCCTCCCGCCGCCAGGTCCTCAAAGGCAGCGCCGCCGCGATGGCCGTCGGCGCGATCGGCAGCCTTGGCGCGCTCTACACGCGCCAGGCGCTCGCCGGTGGCGACCCGACCCGCCTGGCACCGATTCCCAGCCGCTACGGCCCGCTCGCACCGGTCGTGGACCGCAGCACCGGCCTGCCGCTGCTGCAGTTGCCGCGCGGTTTCAGCTACCGCTCCTTCGGCTGGTCGAACGACGTGATGAGCGACGGCCAGCCCTGCCCCGACCGCCACGACGGCATGGCGGTCGTCGCCGTGCGCAAACCCGGACGCGGTCGGTTCGATCATGACAATCGCGGGCAGGGCCACGGCCATGAGCTGGTGCTGATCCGCAACCACGAGCGCGGCGGCGCCACGCCGATCAACGCACCGGGCACCTACGACACCGGCGACATCGGCGGCGGCCAGCGCGCGGGCGGCGGCACGACGACGCTGATCCATCGCAACGGCGAATGGCACAGCATCGAGGCGAGCCTCGGCGGCACGCTCGTGAACTGCGCCGGTGGTCCTACGCCGTGGGGCACGTGGCTGAGCTGCGAGGAGATCAAGACCGATGCCGCGTCCAGCACGGGCCGCAAGCACGGTTACGTGTTCGAAGTGCACGCCGATGCCGAACGCACCAGCGGTCGTCCGCTGGTCGGACTCGGTCGCTTCAGCCATGAAGCGGTGGCGATCGATCCGCGCACCGGCATCGTCTATCTCACCGAGGACGACCGCAACAAGGCGGGCCTGTACCGTTTCATTCCGAACGATCGCGCGGGGCGTTATGGCTCGCTCGAACATGGCGGACGCTTGCAGGCCGCGCGCGTGCGCGGCAAGCGCAATGCGGACCTGACGGTGGCGAAGATCGGCGACGAGTACGCGCTGGAATGGGTCGACATCGCCGATCCCGATCTGGACAGCATCGCCGCGCCCGCCGGCTTTCCCGATATTTCCGCGGGCGAGACGCTCAGCGGCACGTTCGCGCAGGCCTGGGCCGATGGCGCGCTGCGCATGAGCCGCGGCGAAGGCATCTGGCACAGCTACGGGAAGATGTTCATCGTCGACACGAGCACGGGCGTCGACGACACGGGACGTCGCGGTCGCGGCAACGGTGCGGTTTGGGTGCTCGACCTGCTCACGCAGCGCATCCGTGCGTTGTTCGTCAGCGGCAACCAGTTGGCCGCGCACAATCCCGACAACATCACCGTGAGCGCGCGCGGTGGCGTGCTGCTGTGCGAGGACGGCGGCGAGAGTCCCGACGAATACGGCCCGGGCGCGCGGCTCATTGGCCTTACGCGCAAGGGCGAGTCGTATTACTTCTGCAAGAACAACATCGAACTGACGTCCACGCAGATCGCGAATGCCGGCAAGACGATTGCCGAAGGCGACTACCGCGAGAGCGAGTTCTGCGGCGCGTGCTGGGATCCGTGGAGCCGCACGATGTTCGTGAACATCCAGACGCCGGGGATCACGTTCGCGATCACCGGGCCGTGGGAGCGTGGGTATCTTTGAGTGACGCTTCGTAGCCCCTCTCCCGCTTGCGGGAGAGGGGTTGGTGAGGGCGACGGAGCCCCTCGACTCCAGACGTAGCCCGGATTGGGCGTGACAGCTCCCGGGTGCGCTTCGCTTACCCGGGCTACGAGAGCGCGATGCTTCCGACGGCGCAACGCTTCGCCCAAAACGCAGACGGCGCCCGAAGGCGCCGTCCAGTCGCGCGTCATGCGACGCATCGATGCGGAGTCGAATCAGAAGCGCCCTTCGGCGTCCGTCTCGACTTCGTCCTCTTCCGCTTCCGGCGGCTGGTCGCCCACCGTCCACAAACGCTCCAGCGCGTAGAACTCGCGCACGCGCGGCAGCATGACGTGGACGACGACGTCGCCCAGGTCGACCAGCACCCATTCGGCCTCGCGCTCGCCTTCCACGCCCAGCGGCTGGACGTCGAGGTTCTTGGCGAACCTGACGACTTCGTCGGCGATCGACTTCACGTGACGGGTGGAGGTGCCCGAGGCGATGACCATGTAATCGGTGACGCTGCTCTTGCCGCGTACGTCGATCTCGGTGATATCGCGCGCCTTGAGTTCTTCCACCGCTGCATGCACGGTCTTCAGCAGGACATCCACCGGCGGCGGCGGGTTGGGCAGGCGGGTCTTGATGACTTGCGCTTCGGTACTCAAGGGGCGATGGCTCTCTATCGGGGGATTGCGGTGCCCGGGGATTATAACGAAGCCGGCGTGACGCCCCGGACGCCGTAAAGGGCATTCCGGCGGATGTATTCGGCCACGGCGGGCGCGACGCCCGCCTCCCAGGGTTCGCCGGCCGCCATGCGACGGCGCAGCTCCGTGGACGACTCCGGGCGTTCCAGGTGCAGCGGGAACACGGCCAGGCCGCCCGCCGGAGCGCTGTTCAGGCTCGATGCGGGCCGACGGCGCGGGCCGATCTCCGCCTCGACCTCCGGCGCCATCGCGTCCACCGCGGCCGGCTCCAGGTGCGATCCCGGCCGCGCGACCGCCAGTACGTGCGCCAGCGCGAACAGCTCGCGCCAGCGATTCCAGGTGTGCAGCCGCAGCAGCGAGTCGCCGCCGATCATCCACACCAGCGGCACCTCCGGCCCCAGCTCGGCGCGCAATTCGCGCAGCGTATCGACCGTGTACGAGGGCCCGTCGCGGTGCAGTTCGCGACGATCGACCTTGAGGTTGCGTTCGCCCGCGATGGCGAGGTCGAGCATCCGCGCGCGCGCGTCGGCATCGGCGTGCGTGGCGTCCTTGTGCGGCGGGTCGGCGGCCGGCACGAAGAACACGCGCGCATCCAGCGCATCGCGCACTTCGCATGCAACCGAAAGGTGGCCCGCATGCACCGGGTCGAAGGTTCCGCCGTAATAGACGCGCAATGTCATGCGCCCGGTGCGTCAGCCGGCAAGCAGGCGCGTCGCGCGCGGTTCGGCGACGGCCAGCAGCAGGCGTTCCAGCGCGAGCCACGCATCCACCGGCTCCTCGCCGTAGCGCGGGCGGCCCTTGGCAATGCGGTCCACGCGGCCGGCTTCAGCGACGAACGCATCCCAGCGCGGCGACGCATGGCGCGCGAGCGCGCGCTTGTACATCGGCTGCTTGGAATCCCAGATGCGCTGCGCCTTGAACTCGGCCACCAGGTTCCCGCCGCGCGCCTGCACGCGCGCAAGCGACGCGGCGCGCTGGAGTTCCATGACGATCATGCCCAGCAGGCCGGGCACGGCCTCGCCTTCGGCACGCAGGCCGGCGAGCATGCGCGACACCTGCGCACCCTGGCCGTTCATCGTCGCGTCGACGAGACGGAACACATCGAAGCGCGCCGCATCGGCGACCAGTTCGGCCATGCGTTCGCGATCGAGCGGCTGCCCATCGGACAGCAGCGCGAGCTTGTCGATTTCCTGCGCCGCCGCGAGCAGGTTGCCTTCCACGCGTTCGGCCAGGCTCTGCACCGCGTCGTGGTCGGCGCGCAAACCGCGCGCGCGCAGGCGCTTTTCGATCCAGTCGGTCAGTTCGTGCGGCTTGACCTGCCACGCGATGGCGACCTGCCCGATGCGGCCGATCGCCTCGCTCCACTTGCCGCCGTGCTGCTTGCTCCAGTCGCCTGCGGTGATCAGCAGCGTGACGTCCTGTGGCGGATCGGCGCAGAAATCGGCGATGACCTCCGCGCCTTCCTTGCCCGGCTTGCCGCTTGGCAGGCGCAGTTCGACGAGGCGGCGGCTGGCGAACAGGCTCGGGGCGCGGAATGTCGCCGAGAGCGCGTTCCAGTCGGGTTCGCGCTGGTTGCCTTCGGCTTCGAACACCTCGCGCTCGGCGATGCCCGCACGGCGCGCGGCGGCGCGCACGGCGTCGGCGGCTTCGAGCACGCGCAGCGGTTCGGGGCCGGCGATCAGGTAGGCCGGATGAAGCGACGCGGGCTCGGGCCGGTCGAGGTCGAGCTGGGCGACGAGCTGCTCCGGACGCAGTTCCATCAGGGCGTGGTCGTGTCCGACGAGGCCGGCGGCGTGAGTTCGGCTGCCGCCGTGGCGCGACGCGCGACCGCGTCGAGGCGACGCAGCACGGAGGCGACCATCTCGCGGCGCATTTCGCCCTGCAGGATCTCGCGCTCGCCTTCGGTACCGATGGCCTGCAAGGGGTTGGACACGTAGTCGCGCGCGAGCTCGATGGTCTGGCGCGGCACGATGGCCGTGCCGTCGGGGCGGCGCAGTTCGAACGTGACGGCGTAGCGCAGCGAGTACTCCTGCGCGCGGCCCAGTTCGTCCAGGCTGATCGGGCGATCGCCCCACTGCTCGGCCATGAGGTCGAGCACGGTGGCGTCGGTGGTCCGCTCGGTGGCGGGCACGGCCCCGGCGCGCGTGAGCGCCTGGGCGAGCGATTCGGCCAGTGGGCTGTACCGGTCGACCGACACGACGCGGACCGGCCCCAGGTCCGGCGGCAGCACCAGCGCGCTGCGCAGGTGGAAGCCGCAGGCCGACAGGGCCAGCGCGAGGGCGACGGGAATGGCGCGCTTGAGCAGGGTGCGAAGGGTCATGCGGGAAGTCTGGAGGACGCCGCCAGCGCGGGCAAGCCGCGAAGGGGCGGTTTCATTCATTCACGGGGGCTTCGCGCGGGCGAAGCGTTGGCGTTGGTGCAGTTTCCACCCGTGCGGCGAATTCCACGTCACGATGTGAGCCCCGTCGCCGTCGAGCCGCCTCGTAGGATGGTTTCGCCACGCGAAACCCATCGCCGTTGCGCCGGGATGATGGGTTCCGCTTTGCGGAACCCATCCTACGTTGCGAAGCGCAAGATCAAGGTGGGTTCCAGCTTTCGCTGGAATGACGGTGAGGTGGGTTGCCGCGAAGGGAGTGCCCGCGCGCCACGGGCCTGCGTCCCGGCCTGCGCCGGGATGACGTTTCTTTCGGACAACGATTTCGTTGGCGCGCCCGTGCTTTTGCCCCAGCCCCTAAGTTAGGGGCGGTTCGCGCCGCAGGCGCGAAGGGGCGGGTGTGGCACTAAAGGCTCGGGGCCCAAAGTTTGCACCGCAAACTTTGGGGGTTGACCGCCGCAGGCGGCTCAACCAGCCACGATGTTGACGATCTTCCCCGGCACCACGATCACCTTGCGCACCGCCAGCCCTTCCATGAACTTGGCCACGTTCGGCTCGGCCAGTGCGAGGCGTTCGACCTCCGTCTTGTCCAGGTTCACCGGAACCTCGATCGTGCCGCGCAGCTTGCCGTTGACCTGCACCGCCAGCGTCACCGCGTCGCGCGTCAGCGCGGCCGTGTCGGCGACCGGGAACGGCACGTCCTCCAGCAGCGTCTCGCCGTGGCCCAGCGCCTGCCACAACGCATGGCAGACATGCGGCGTGACCGGGTTGAGCAGCAGCACCATCGCCTGCAGCACTTCGTGACGAACGGCGCGGCCGGCGTCGCTCATGTCGTCGAACTTCGACACGTGGTTCAACAGCTCCATCAGCGCGGCGATCGCGGTGTTGAAACTGTGGCGGCGGCCGTAGTCGTCGCCGACCTTCTGGATCGCCTCGTGCAGCTGGCGACGCATCGTCTTCTGCGCGGCGTCGAGCTGCGCGCCGCCGTTCAACAGCGCGGCGACATCCGGATGGTCCGGCTGCGAGACGTGCGTGAGCACTTCGCGCCAGAAGCGGCGCAGGAAGCGCGCCATGCCTTCCACGCCCGCCTCGTTCCATTCCAGCGACTGCTCGGGCGGCGCGGCGAACATCGAGAACAGGCGCACCGTGTCGGCGCCGTACTTGCCGACCATCAGCTGCGGATCGACGCCGTTGTTCTTCGACTTCGACATCTTCTCCGTGCCGCCGATGACGACGGGCTTGCCGTCGGCCTTCAGCGTGGCGCCGGTGATGCGGCCGCGTTCGTCGCGGATGACTTCCACGTCGGCCGGATTGATCCAGTCCTTCGAACCGTCGTCGTTCTCGCGGTAGAAGGTTTCGGCGATGACCATGCCCTGGGTCAGCAGGTTGGTCGCCGGCTCGTCGCTGTTGACCAAGCCCTGGTCGCGCATGAGCTTGTGATAGAAGCGGAAGTACAGCAGGTGCAGGATCGCGTGTTCGATGCCGCCGATGTACTGGTCGACCGGCGTCCAGTACTTCGCGCGTTCGTCGACCTGCTGCTCCGCGCCCGGCGAGGTATAGCGTGCGTAGTACCAGCTCGACTCCATGAAGGTATCGAACGTGTCGGTTTCGCGCTCGGCCGCACCGCCGCACTGCGGGCAGGTGGTCTTGCGCCATTCCGGGTCGGACTTGATCGGCGAGGCGACGCCCGAGAACGCAACGTCTTCCGGCAGCACGACCGGCAGCTGGTCTTCCGGCACCGGCACGTCGCCGCACTTCGCGCACAGGATGACGGGGATCGGGCAACCCCAGTAACG
>Ga0102591_1001691_pt1 | contig 28346 bp, 22 predicted proteins | sample AraplaCol_mCL_r2_2_FD_76860 | JGI IMG/M metagenome (GOLD analysis project Ga0102591, IMG submission 76860) | Arabidopsis root microbial communities from North Carolina, USA - plate scrape MF_Col_mCL_r2 (SPADES assembly) (version 2) | ecosystem: Host-associated > Plants > Roots > Endosphere...
TGCGTGGTCAGCTTGTACATGCCGGGTCCGAAGACGTCGGCGACCTTGCCTTCGTTGACGAAGACGGCCATCTGCGATTCGCGGACGGTGAGGGAGGCGCCGTACTGGATCTCGAAGTCCTGCATCGGGAACCGGTAGGCCAGGACGCCGTTGTCGTCCTCGGTCCACTGGATGATGTCTATGAACTGTTTCTTGATGAAGTCCATCAGGCCCATGGCGCTGCTCCACGAAAGGCGCGGTCCAGATCGACCGCCGGCGGGGAGTATCTCTCAGCGCCGTCGCGACCTTGGTCACCCTGAGGGGGGAGGTGGCGCGGCCCCCAAGGCATGATGCGGGCGATTCCGCCTTTGGCGCGAGAGAAGAGGGCAAGAGACGATGAACGACAAGAGGACCACGAGCGGGTGGTGGCGGATGGGTGCGGTGTCGGCGGCCGTGATTCTGGCGGCCGGATGCGGACCGCGGCCGGGCTCCGGCAGCGCGCCGGGCGTTGCAGCCCCCGCGGTCGCTGCCTCCGCCGCCGCACCCGTGCCCGATTGCCTGGTCGGCGTCTGGGCCGGCGAACTGGGCAGCACGGCGATCCGCATGGAGTTCGTACAGCCTGGCGGGACGCTGGCTGGTCGCTACTACTACCGAGACGGCCTTCAGGAATTGATGCTGACCCGCGCGCCCGATGGCGGGTGGCGTGAGCATGGCGGGAGAGACAAGGGCGCCGAGACGGGCCGGCTGTCGCTGCATTGCGACGCTGACGCCGTGAACGGTGAGTGGCGTTCGCCCGGCGGCGGCCGGACTCTGTCCGTCGCCTTGCGCCGGGTCGGCGAGGACCAGTTCGACCAGCCCCGCGTCGCGGCACTGCGTCGGCCGGTCGTGGCCCTCGGGGGCGCGTCCACGATGCCGCTCGTCATGCCCGGCCTGCCCGCGGTCCGGGGCGTGCAATTCCATCCTGGCGATCTGCGCTACGAGTCACTCAACGCCATGCTCTGGCGGCGCTTCGTCGAGGACGTCGGGGCGGCGCTCCAGTGCGCCACCGAGGGATTCCGGGCGGAGGGCGCGGACAGCAACAATGTCTACGAGTCGACTCGGCGGGTCCTGAGGGAGTCTGGCGACCTGATCGTCGTGACCGAGCAGTCCCTGGTGCAGTGCGGTGGGCCTCACCCCGCATCGGGGCGAACCGTTCGGGTGCTGCGGCGCTCCGACGGCTCGGCAGTCGACACCGCGAGCTGGTTCATCGATGTTGCCTTCGAGCAGGAACTGGACGACCAACTGCGGGCAGCCTACGCGAAGAAGAAGCGGGAGGACGCCTGCGACGATCCGCAGATGCTTTTCGCACCGAGTGCCGTGTGGCCGGGCGCGCGGGGGCTGGTGTTTCGCGCCGACCTCTCGTCGTGGGACGCGGCGGGCTGCGATGCGACGGTCGAGCTGCCGCTGGCCTCGATCAGCCGGTTCCTGAGTCCGCAGGGCAAGCGAGCCCTTGGCCTGGGCGGCGACTCGAAGCTGGATTGATCATGCCCTCGCTGCCCGCGCGCGGCATACGTCCAGCACCACCTTCCTGAGCCACCGGTGCCCGGGATCGCGCTCCATGCGCGGGTGCCACATCTGGGAGATCGTGATCGGCTCGGTCTCCACCGGCAGCGGGAGCGCGCGCAGCTCGCCATGGGCCAGGTCCTGGACGAAGTAGGACGCCGGCACCAGCGCGACCAGGTCCGTCGCGACCGCGATCGAGAGCGCGGCGCGGAAGCTCGGCACCACGACGGCCACGCGCCGCGCCAGCCCGAGCGCCGCGAGCGCCTCGTCCACCGGCCCCAGCCGACGGCCGCGGCGCGACGTGACCACGTGCCCGCAGGCCGCATAGCGCGCGGCATCCAGCGCGGGCTCGTCCAGCAGCGGATGCCCGGCCCGCACCGCGGCCACGAAGCGGTCGCGGTACAGCGTCTGCAGCCGCACCTCGGGGCCGGTCTCGCCGAGCACGCCGATGTCCAGATCGATGATCCCCTCGCGCAGCGGCCCGACGTCCTTGTCGACCTTGGGCGCGAAGCGCAGGCACACGCCCTGGGCGTCGCGCGCGACCCGCTTCACCAGCGCGGGACCGAAGGCCTCGATGAAGCCTTCGTTGGCGCGCAGCGTGAAGGTCCGCTGCAGCGTCTTCAAGTCCCATCCCGCGCCGGCCGGTTGAAGCACTGCCCGCGCGCCCTGCGCGAGCTCGCGCACCTGATCGCGCAGCGCCAGCGCGTGCGGTGTGGGCACCATCGTGCGGCCCGCGCGCACGAGCAGCGGATCGCCCGTCGCCTCGCGCAGGCGGGCCAGGGTGCGGCTCATGGCGGAGTCGCTGAGATGCAGCCGCTCCGCGGCGCGGGTCACGCTGCCCTCGGCGAGCAGCGCATCCAGGGCGGTCAGCAGATTGAGATCGATGTCGTCGGCCATCGGGCGACGCTAGCACGGCGCCCGGTGCGGATGGCGTGCCGTGCAAGGTGTCCCTGCGCGCCACGCTCTGGCGGCGACCCGGACCGGCTCCTATGCTGGCCGCATCGCTTCCCAGCGCTGCAGCTTCCCGGCGCTCCATTCCGATGTCCTCGCTCAATCCTCCTTCCTCGAATCCGTGCGCCGACCCGTGCTCGTCATCGTCATCGCGGCACGAGTCCGCCGCGACCGCCACCGACAGCGACGGCGTCCCGATGCCGCGCCGCCTGGCGGCTGTCGCCGCGATCCTCGGCGCGCTCGTGCTGGTGGTGCTCGATGGCGCGATCGCCAATGTCGCGCTGCCCCACATCGCGCAGCGCCTGAACGCCACGCCGTCCGACGCGGTCTGGGTCGTGACCGCCTACCAGCTGGTGGTCGTGATGTTCCTGCTGCCGGCCTCGGCGCTCGGCGAGCGCATCGGCTACCGGCGCGTCTTCGTGAGCGGCGTCGCGCTCTTCACCGCGGCGTCCGCGCTGTGCGCGATGGCGCCGTCGCTGCCCTGGCTGATCGCGGGCCGATGCCTGCAGGGACTGGGCAGCGCCGCGGTGATGCCGCTGGGCCTGGCGCTGCTGCGCTTCACCTATCCGAAGCGGCTGCTCGGTCAGGCGATCGCGTACAACGCGCTCACCGTCGCGGGCGCCTCGGCGGCGGGGCCGGCGGTGGGCGCGGCCATCCTCTCGGTGGCGAGCTGGCCGTGGCTCTTCGCGGTGAACCTGCCCGTGGGCGCGCTCGTGCTGCTGGCCGCGCGCGGCCTGCCGGCCACGCCGGGCACGAGGCAGCCGCTCGACCTCTGGAGCATCGCGCTCAACGCGGGCATGTTCGCGGCCTTCGTGCTCGGCGGCGATCGCGTGCTCGAGCATCCGGTGGAGGGCGGCGCGCTGCTGATCGCGGCGGTGATCTGCCTGACGCTGCTCGTGCGGCGCGAGCTGCCTCGCGCGGCGCCGCTGATCCCGCTGGACCTGCTGCGGGTCACGCCGTTCCGGATGTCGATCATCGCGTCGGTGTGCTGCTTCACCGGTCAGATGGCGAGCTACGTCGCGCTGCCGTTCTACATGCACCACGTGCTCGGGCTGAGCGTGCTGGACACCGGCCTCCTGATGACGCCGTGGCCGCTGGCCGTGATGGCCGCGGCGCCGCTGGCCGGCAAGCTGGCGGACCGGGTCTCGACGGCCCGGCTGTGCGCGGCCGGCGCCGGCTGCCTGGCGCTGGGGCTGGCGCTCTGCGCGGCCTGGCCGATGCAGGCCGATTCCAAGCTGCCGCTCGTGGCGTTCACGGTGCTCGCGGGGCTGGGTTTCGGCTTCTTCCAGACGCCCAACAACCGCAACATGCTGCTGTCGGCGCCGAAGGCGCGCAGCGGCGCGGCCGGCGGCGCGCAGGGCGTGGCGCGGCTCACCGGTCAGACGATCGGCAGCCTGCTGATGGGGCTGCTCTTCGCGTGGCTGCCGGCGGCCAAGGCCTCGCACGCGGGACTGGGCATGGCGGCGGGCTTCGCGCTGATCGCCGGGCTGGTCAGCCTGGGCCGCGGCGAAACCCGCGCCCACCCGTGATCACCGCGCCTTGACGATCCCTCGATAGAGCAGGGCCGTGGCGGCGAGCCCGCATGCCGCGGCGCCGCTCATCCACAGGCCCGGGGCGGCCTTGTCGCCGGTGGTCTGGATCAGCCAGGTGGAGACCAGCGGCGTGAAGCCGCCGAAGATCGCCGTGGCCAGGCTGTAGGCGAGCGAGAAGCCGGTGGTGCGCACCTCCACCGGCATGATCTCGGTGAGGGCGACGATGGTGGCGGCGTTGTAGCTGGCGTAGAGGAAGGAGAGCCAGAGTTCGACGGTCAGCATGCGCTCGAAAGAGGGGGCCTGGACCAGCCAGGACATGGCCGGATAGGCGGTGAGCAGCGTGAGCAGGCTGAAGGCCGTGAGCAGCGGCCAGCGCCCGATGCGATCGGACAGGGCGCCCATCACCGGCAGCCAGACGAAGTTGGACAGGCCGACGCAGAAGGTCACGAGCAGCGCGCTGGTGGCGGACAGGTGCAGCACGGACTTGCCGAAGGTCGGCGTGTAGACGGTGATCAGGTAGAAGGACACCGTGGTCATGACGACCAGCAGCATGCCCGCGCCGACCAGCGCCCAGTTGCGCAGCATCGAGGCGACGATCTCGCGCAGCGACGGATGGTGCTTGCGGGCGAGGAAGGACTCGGTCTCCGCGAGCGAGCGGCGGATCTGGAACACGAAGGGCAGGATCAGCGAGCCGATGAAGAAGGGGATGCGCCAGGCCCAGTCGCTGATCTGCGCGGTGGAGAACCACTGGCTGATGCCGTAGCCGAGCGCGGCGGCGACCATGATGGCGGCCTGCTGGCTGGCGGACTGCCAGCTCACGTAGAAGCCCTTGCGGCCGGGGGTGGCCATTTCCGCCAGGTAGACGGACACGCCGCCGAGCTCCACGCCAGCCGAGAAGCCCTGCAGCAGGCGGCCGATCAGCACGAGGGTGGGCGCGAGCAGGCCGATGGACGCATAGGACGGCGTGAACGCGATCAGCACGGTGCCGCAGGCCATGATGGCCAGGGTCAGGATCAGGCCCTTGCGGCGGCCGATCTTGTCGATGTAGGCGCCCAGGATGACGGCGCCCAGCGGGCGCATCAGGAAGCCCGCGCCGAAGGTGACGAAGGTGAGCATCAGCGACACGTACTCGCTGTCGCTGGGGAAGAAGGTCTGGGCGATGTAGGTGGCGTAGAAGCCGTAGAGGAAGAAGTCGAACATCTCCAGGAAGTTGCCGCTGGTCACGCGCAACACGGCGCCGAGGGCGGCGCGGCGGGGCATCCGGGGCGGAGGCGTCGACGAGGAGGCGGGCGGGATCGAGGCGGGATGCGCGGCCGTGGCCGCCGCGGAGGCAGGGGTCATGGGAGTCTCCGATCGGTTTTTCTGTTGTCGCGATCATGCTTTCCCGGCAGAGTTGCGGGAATTGCAAATAACAGGACGATTGGTGCGTGATGAGAATCAATTTCGACCTCGGGGAGCTGGCGGCCTTTGTCGCGGTAGCGGAGCGGATGAACTTCCGGGCGGCGTCGGAGGCGCTGTTCATCTCGCCGTCGGCGCTGAGCCGGCGCATCGATCGCATCGAGGAAGCGCTGGGCGTGCGGCTGTTCGACCGCACGACGCGGCGGGTGAGCCTGACCGAGGACGGCGAGCAGTTCCTGACGCATGCGGGCGAGGCGCTGGCCGCGTTGCAGAACGCGATCTCGGACGTGGGGGACCGGGCCGAGCGGCGCGCGGGCCTGGTGACGGTGGCGTGCATCCCGTCGGTGGCCAATCATCTGCTGCCGGCGGTGCTGGCGCAGTTCGCGAAGCTGCATCCGGACACGCGGATCAAGATGCTGGATCACAGCGCACCGGTGGTGCTGAAGGCGGTGGTAGAGAAGCAGGCGGACTTCGGCGTCAACTTCCTTGGCGCGCAGGAGCCGTCGATCGACTTCAACGCGATCGTGAAGGAGCGCTACGTGCTGGCGGTGCCGGCGCGGCATGCGCTGGCGAAGCAGCGGGCGGTGGGGTGGGAGGAGCTGGTGGGGGAGCGCTTCATCTCGCTGGCCGCGGACAGCGGGAACCGGATGCTGCTGGACAACGCGGTGGCGCAGGCGAAGGCGCGGCCGGCGACGCATGTGGAGGTGAATCACGTCGAGGGGGCGCTCGCGCTGGTGCGCGCGGGGCTGGGCGTGAGCGCGATCCCGCGGCTGGCGCTGACGGGGACCTCGGCCAAGGAGCTGGTGGGGATTCCGCTGACGCGGCCGCTGGTGAGCAGGACGCTGGGACTGATCACGCGCAAGGGACATCGGTTGTCACCCCAGGCGGAAGTGCTCGCGAAGCTGCTGGTGCAGGGGCTGCGGCAGGCGGGGATTCCGCAGGAGCCCCGTTCACGCGCGAGCCGGAAGCCGGCTGCGGAGCAGTGATGCATGCGGCGCAATGAATGTTTAGAAAGTTGCACTGGACGCATGAGCGTGGCATCTCGAAGATGCGGCCATGTTCATTGCGGACCGTCACATGCACAACCCACGTTCATCCCTTCGCCGCCGACTGATGCTCTCGACCGCCTTGGCGGGGACGCTCCTGGTGCCGCCGCTGGCGCGGGCGGCCGACAAGATCGTCGCCGTGTCATCGGGCGGCTTCGCTGAGGCCTTCAAGGAGCTGGCGGTCAAGTACGAGAAGGAGGGCCCCTCGGTGAAGGTGGATCAGCAGTTCGGCCCCTCGATGGGGGAGACGCCGAAGGCGATTCCCGCACGGCTCGCGCGCGGGGAGGAACTGGACGTGCTGATCATGGTGGGGCCGGCGCTGGACAAGCTGATCGATCAGGGGCTCGCGGACGGCGCGACCAAGGTGGTGCTCGCGAACTCGTACATCGCCTGCGCGGTGCCGGCGGGTGAGCCGGGGCCGGACCTCAGCACGGTCGACAAGGTGAAGGCGGCGTTCCTGAATGCGCCGTCGGTGGCGTGGTCGGACAGTGCCAGCGGGGAATACATCCAGCAGGTGCTGCTGAAGCGCTTGGGGATCGAGGCGCAGGTGAAGGCCAAGGGCCGGCAGATTCCGGCGACGCCGGTCGGGGAAATCGTGGCCACGCGGCAGGCGGCTTTCGGATGCCAGCAGCGCAGCGAATTGCAGCCGGTGAAGGGCATCCGCATCGTGGGCGAATTGCCCGACGAGATCCAGAAGGTCACGCCCTATGCCGCGGCGGTGGTGACGACCAGCAAACGGCCCGAGCAGGCCAAGGCGTTCATTCGCTACCTGGCATCGCGGGAGAACGCCGAGACCCTGGCTCAGACCGGGTTGCATCCCACGGCGAAGTAAACGGCCGGGGAGGGCGAGCGGCCCTCCCTTGTGCTGTTTCAGCGCAGGACAGACGGCGGGCGCTCTCGATTACTCGTACAGCCCATACCGATGGGTGGCGTGCCGGGCCAACCAGGTGGAGAGCGCTGAGGTGACGAACGCCGCGTTCTCGAGGTTGGAGATGTGGCCAGCCTCCGGGATGAAGATGTGCGAGCAGCCGATGAGGCCGGCCATCTCCGCGGTTTCGGAAGGAGGGCGGGCCATATCGAGCGCGCCGCACATCAACAGGGTTCGATCGGGATCCAGGCCACCCAGTCGAGACCGCTGATCGGTCCGGCCGAAAATCAGGCGCCCCATCGGTACGACCGATTTCCGCAGCGTGCGCGGGGAAATGCCCTCGAGCGAGCGCCGGAAGGCGGTGGGCAAGGGGGCGGACATATCGGCGCCTTGGCGGAAGAACAGCGGGACGACGCCATCGAGGATGGCCGGCGGGAAATAGCCGAGCGACTCGACCGTATCCAGGATCTGGAAATAGCGCGCCTGCGAGGCGGCCGGCTCCGCGCCGAGATAGGTATCCATCATCACGAGGGCGCGGACGCGAGAAGGTTCGCGCAGCGCGAGTTCCGCTCCCCACATGCCGCCCACGGAGAGGCCGACCACGGCGCATTCCCGGATACGGAGCGCATCGAGGAGCTGCCCGGCCTGGATCGCGAGATCGCCGAGCGATCGGGTGGAGGCGGGCAGGTCGCCGGATCTGCCATGGCCCCAAAGGTCGGGAACGATCACCCGATATCGGCGCGCGAGCGCCCGGATCTGCGGCGCCCACATCTGTGAATCCCACAGATAACTGTGACCCAGCAGGATCGGGAATCCCCGGCCGTAGTCCAGGTAGTGCATGGGTTGGCCGTCGATGTCGACGCAGGAAGGGCGGCGTGCCGCCGTCAACAGGCCTTCGCTGGGGTTGTCCGTTTGCGCTCGGGCGCTTTCTGCGAACAGGCTGACGCCAAGCAGCGGCGCTGCCAAGGCCGCGCGCCGAGTCAGTCCGCGAAGATGAACAGCGCTTTTGTCTTGCGAGGGTTGCTTCATGCGATATCGCCAAGGGTTGTTTGCGCGGCAGGCTAGCGGGCGGCGGCGGATACGGCGCAAGCCCCTGGGTTCGATACTGGCTCCGGCTTGACGTGCAGTGGTTCCGGCACGACAGCTCATGAGGATCTTTGTGTCCGCCGGATTCCGAGGTTTCAGGGCCCGCACAGGGCTGGTGAGGATGCTTGTGAAACTCTTGGCGAGCATCTGCGGACACTTGGAAGGTCCTACAGTGGCGAGCGTCAAGGAAAGCCGCTAGGGCGGCCCACGTCAGCTTCCGGGGACTTTCCCCGGACTGGTGGAGCTACTTCTTTCCTGTGGTCGGCCGCTTGAGAACGGGGAGGGCCAATGGATGGGAATCGGCACAAATGCTGCCCATGTATGCCCTCGATACGCCTGATTTCGCGCAGAGGAGCGCGCCGAGCTATCCGATCATCCTTTCTAGTCGGAATAACGTTCATGCGGGTATCTGGTGCAGGCTATGGTTATTCTGGGTCGAATTTCGAACGCTCGGACGTGCCTTTTTCCCCCTTTTGGGTGCTGTTATCGCCCTCTTCGGGTGGCTGGTTCGCAGTTGGGTACATGCTAAGCTGCAGTCGTTATCATCAACGAAGTTTTCGCGCTTGTGAATAAATCTCACGCGCGAATCTTTAAATAGAACGCATGAAGCACTACATCGTCTGCTCCTCCCCGGATAGGAGCAAGTATGTTGCGGTTGTTTTTGCAACGGGAACGTCACGTCCGCAAGATGAGCTTGAAGAAGTGGAGGCGGATCTGAGGAAACAAGGCGGGGAGATCGGCAAGGTTCTCTTCGATTTGCTGGCGACCAACGGAACAAAGACCCGAAGGTATTTCTCTCTGCAATTTGATGGCAGCCATTTCGCTCCCGTTCGGTTCCACAGGGTTGAGCCGGACGAGCAAGTTCGGAAATTCTCCAGTGAGTTCTTTGCGGCTCACTTGGATCAGGTCGATCTCAGTCTGTTGACCCCGGCGTTGCGTTTTGCGGTCAAACGAGGAATAGCCGTTTAGTCGATCGGGAGGGCCGACGTATTGGGTAGCCACGAATCTGTGCGCCCAAGCCGATGTACGCAGGATTTCTGGCGCTGTCATGTTTCACGATTCGCGCTGCGTCTTTATGAGATCTTGATACCCACCCTCCCAGCTTCTACACCCCCTTGATGCCCTGATTCCTAGAGTCCATCCATCCCATCACGCCCTCATGTCGAGGTGCATGGGCCTCAAGAAAATGGATGCACTCTTCCTCGGACTGAGCGTCGTCTTGTTCCTCGTCGCGGTAGGTCTGGCCGTCGCCAGCCATCGCCTGGAGGTCAAGCCATGACTCCCCTCTACTGGCTCGCCGGCCTCGTCTCCACCGGCCTGTTCGTCTACCTCCTGATCGCCCTCTGGCGCGCCGAGGAGTTCTGACATGACGAACCTCGCCTGGGCCAACCTGGCCCTCTACCTCCTCGTCACGCTGCTCCTGGCCTGGCCGCTGTCCCGCTGGGTCACCGCGCTCGCGCAAGGGCGCGTGCCCTCGTGGCTCGCCGCCATCGAGCGGCCCCTGTTCCGTCTCTGCGGCATCAAGCCCGATGAAGGCATGGGCTGGAAGCAGTACGCCATCGCGCTGCTGGTCTTCAACTTCATCGGCGTCCTCGCCGTCTACGCGCTTCAGCGCCTGCAGGGCGTGCTGCCGCTCAACCCGCAGGCGATGCCCGCGATCAGCCCCGACTCGGCCTTCAACACCGCCATCAGCTTCGTCGCCAACACCAATTGGCAGGGCTACGGCGGCGAGTCCACGATGAGCTATCTCACCCAGATGCTCGCGCTGACGGTGCAGAACTTCCTGTCCGCCGCCACCGGCATCGCCGTCGTGTTCGCGCTCATCCGCGGCTTCGCGACCCGCCTGTCCAGCCACGTCGGCAACTTCTGGGCCGACATCACCCGCTGCACCCTCTGGCTGCTGTTGCCCCTGTCCATCGTGCTCGCGCTCGTCTTCGTGCAGCAGGGCGTGATCCAGAACTTCGACGGCTACAAGACCCTGCAGACCGTCGAGGCCCAGGACTTCCAGACGCCCAAGCTCGGCGCCGGCGGCCAGCCGCTCAAGGACGACAAGGGCCAGCCCCTGATGGAGCACCAGCGCACCCGCGAGCAGCAGCTCGCCATGGGCCCGGTCGCCTCGCAGGAAGCCATCAAGATGCTGGGCACCAACGGCGGCGGCTTCTTCAACGCCAACTCCGCCCACCCCTACGAGAACCCGACCCCGCTCACCAACCTGCTGCAGATGGTCGCGATCTTCGTGATCCCCGCAGCCCTGTGCCTGAGCTTCGGCCAGCTCGTCGGCGACCGGCGCCAGGGCGCCGCCATCCTCGCCGCGATGAGCACGCTGTTCATCGCCGGCGTCCTCGTCGCCACGCCCGCCGAGCAGGCCGGCAACCCGCTCGTGGCCGCCCAGGGCGTCGACATCCAGGCCTCCGCGCTCCAGGCCGGCGGCAACATGGAAGGCAAGGAGACCCGCTTCGGCATCGGCGCCAGCGCGCTCTTCGCCGTCGTCACCACCGCCGCCTCCTGCGGCGCCGTCAACGCGATGCACGACAGCTTCACCCCCCTCGGCGGCGCCGTGCCGCTCGTGATGATGCAGCTCGGTGAGGTCGTCTTCGGCGGCGTCGGCACCGGCCTCTACGGCATGCTGATCTTCGCCATCCTCGCCGTCTTCATCGCCGGCCTGATGATCGGCCGCACCCCCGAGTACCTCGGCAAGAAGATCGAACCCTTCGAGATGAAGATGAGCGCCGTCGCCATCCTTGTCACGCCCATCGTCGTGCTCGCCGGCACCGCCATCGCGGTCCTGGCCGCCGACGGCAAGGCCGGCATCGCCAACCCCGGCGCCCATGGCTTCTCGGAGATCCTCTACGCCTTCACCTCCGCGGCCAACAACAACGGCAGCGCCTTCGCCGGCCTGTCCGCCAACACACCCTTCTACAACACGCTGCTCGGCATCGCGATGTGGCTCGGCCGCTTCCTCGTGATCGTCCCCGTCCTGGCCATCGCCGGCAGCCTGGCCGCCAAGAAGCGCATCCCCACCGGCGAAGGCACGCTGCCCACCCACGGCCCGCTCTTCGTCGTCCTGCTCATCGGCACCGTGCTGCTCGTCGGCCTGCTGAACTACGTGCCCGCGCTCGCGCTCGGTCCCGTCGTCGAGCACCTGACGCTCTGGAAGTGACCCTTCGGAGCCCGACATGACCCACCCACTCAAGACCCTTCACCCCTCGGTCCCGGCCCAGGCCCGCACCGAGGTCCTCGGCGGCGCCGGGACCACCGGTCCGGCACCGCAGGCCCAGGACCCGCAGCTCCCTCGCGCCAACGCGCGCACCGGGCTCTTCGACCCCGCGCTGGTCAAGCCGGCGATCGCCCAGTCCTTCGCCAAGCTCGCCCCCGCGGTGCAGTTGCGCAACCCGGTGATGTTCGTCGTCTACGCCGGCAGCATCCTCACCACGGGCCTGTGGCTCGCGAGTTTCTCCAAGCCCGAGCTCGCCGGCGCCGAAGGCCGCGGCTTCATGCTCGCGATCACGCTGTGGCTGTGGTTCACCGTGCTGTTCGCCAACTTCGCCGAGGCGCTCGCCGAGGGCCGCTCCAAGGCGCAGGCCGCCTCGCTGCGCGGCCTCAAGGCCAAGACCTGGGCCAAGAAGCTCGAAGCCCCGCGCCACGGCTCGTCCTGGCACCCGGTCCCGTCCGAGGAACTGCGCAAGGGCCACGTCGTGCTGGTGGAGGCCGGCGACCTTGTGCCGCTGGACGGTGAGGTCATCGAGGGCGTCGCCTCCGTCGACGAGAGCGCCATCACCGGCGAATCCGCGCCCGTGATCCGCGAGTCCGGCGGCGACTTCAGCGCCGTCACCGGCGGCACGCGCGTGCTCTCGGACTGGGTTGTCGTGCGCATCGCCGTCAACCCGGGCGAGGCCTTCCTCGACCGCATGATCGCGATGGTCGAAAGCGCCAAGCGCCAGAAGACGCCCAACGAGATTGCGCTCACCATCCTGCTGGTCGCGCTGACCCTGGTCTTCCTGGTCGTCACCGTGACGCTGCTGCCGTACTCGCTGTTCAGCGTCGAGGCCGCCGGCGCCGGCACCGTCGTGTCCATCACCGCGCTCGTGTCGCTGCTGGTCTGCCTGATCCCCACCACCATCGGCGGCCTGCTGTCCGCCATCGGCGTGGCCGGCATGAGCCGCCTGATGCAGGCCAACGTGATCGCCACCTCCGGCCGCGCCGTCGAGGCCGCCGGCGACGTCGACGTGCTGATGCTCGACAAGACCGGCACCATCACGCTCGGCAACCGCCAGGCCAGCGCCTTCCTGCCCGCGCCCGCGCTGCAGGAGCAGCTGCTGGCCGATGCCGCGCAGCTCGCCTCGCTGGCCGACGAGACCCCCGAGGGCCGCAGCATCGTCGTGCTGGCCAAGCAGCGCTTCAACCTGCGCGAGCGCGAGCTCGCCACGCTGCAGGCGCACTTCGTGCCCTTCACCGCGCAGACCCGCATGAGCGGCGTCGACTTCGGCGATCCCGAGCACCCGCGGCGCCAGCTGCGCAAGGGCGCCGCCGACGCGATCCGCCGCTTCGTCGAGCAGCACGGCGGGCAGATGCCGGCCCAGGTCACCGCGGCGGCCGAGGAGGTCGCGCGCCGCGGCAGCACGCCGCTGGTCGTGGCCGATCTCAGCGACGGCCAGGCCCGCGTGCTGGGCGTGGTCGAGCTCAAGGACATCGTCAAGGGCGGCATCAAGGAGCGCTTCGCGCAGCTGCGCCGCATGGGCATCCGCACGGTGATGATCACCGGCGACAACCGCCTCACCGCCGCCGCGATCGCGGCCGAGGCCGGCGTCGACGACTTCCTCGCCGAAGCCACGCCCGAGGCCAAGCTCAAGCTGATCCGCGACTACCAGGCCGAGGGCCGCCTGGTCGCGATGACCGGCGACGGCACCAACGACGCCCCCGCGCTGGCCCAGGCCGACGTGGCCGTCGCGATGGCCAGCGGCACGCAGGCCGCGAAGGAGGCCGGCAACATGGTCGACCTGGACTCCAATCCGACCAAGCTGCTGGAGATCGTCGAGACCGGCAAGCAGCTCCTGATGACGCGCGGCTCGCTGACCACCTTCTCGATCGCGAACGACGTGGCGAAGTACTTCGCCATCATCCCGGCGATGTTCCTGGGCGTGTACCCACAGCTGGGCGCGCTCAACGTGATGGGCCTGCACAGCCCCGCGTCCGCGATCCTGTCGGCCGTCATCTTCAACGCGCTGATCATCGTCGCGCTGATCCCGCTGGCGCTCAAGGGCGTGGCCTACCGGCCCATCGGCGCGGCAGCGCTGCTGCGCCGCAACCTCTGGCTCTACGGCCTGGGTGGCCTGATCGTGCCTTTCATCGGCATCAAGGCGATCGACCTGCTCCTGGTCGCGCTGCACCTCGTCTGAGCGTCCGACGACGCGCAAGGACCCCACCATGACTTCCACTCTCAAGATGCTGCGCCCCGCGCTCGCCGGCTTCGTGCTGCTGAGCGCCATCACGGGGCTGCTCTATCCCGCGCTGGTGACCGGCGCCGGCCAGGCGCTGTTCCCCTACCAGGCCGAGGGCAGCCTGATCCTGCAAGGTGGCAAGGCGGTCGGCTCCGAGCTGATCGGGCAGGCCTTCAGCTCGCCGCGCTACTTCTGGGGCCGTCCGTCGGCCACCGCGCCGATGGCCAACAACGCGGCGGGCTCCGGCGGCTCCAACCAGGGACCGACCAATCCCGCGCTCGCCGACGCCGTGCAGGCGCGCATCGAGGCGCTCAAGGCGGCCGATCCCGGCAATCAGGCGCCGGTTCCGGTCGACCTGGTCAGCGCCTCGGCCAGCGGCCTGGATCCGCACATCAGCATGGCCGCGGCCCGCTACCAGGCCGCCCGCGTCGCGCGCGAGCGCGGCCTGCCGCTCGAGGCCGTCCAGCGCCTGATCCAGGCCCACACCGAGGCGCGCGACCTGGCCGTGCTCGGCGAACCGCGCGTCAATGTGCTCAAGCTCAATCTCGCGCTCGACCAGGCGCCCTCCGACGCTCATTGATCTTCATGAGTCCTGCACCGGCGTGAGAGGCATGGGGCGCGGGTCGGATCGGTGCCAACTGCCACTGAGCCCGCTCCGATTGACTCGATCGTTCAGCAGGAGACCTTCCATGCATCCCATTCCGCAGCATGCCCCGCCGGCGTCCTGGCGCGATGACGCCAGGGCAAGCGGTGTTTCCAGCCCCCCCGGACCCGGTCCGGCCAAGCGCGCGCGGCTCGACGACAGGCGGCCCGTGACATCGACGCTCGAACTGGCGCGGCCGGCACTGGTCCTGCCGCATGAACTGGACAAGATCGCCGAGGAGGCGCGGACCTGGGCGTTCCTGTCGGAGCCTGACGATCCGCGCGAGCTCGAGAACCACGGTGTTTCCCCGGCGGCGCGCGCGTGGGCCTTGGGACGCCACGCCCATGAGGTCCTGTCCGACCGTCTGCCGCAAGGCAGGGATGCGGGATGGATCCGGCGCCTGGAGTTCGCGGAACTGCCGGATGCCCAGGATTGGACGTGGCTGCCGGCTTATCGGCAGGCCTGTCCCAACCTCATGGAGATCGTGCTGCCGTCCGGCAGCGAGCGCGTGGTGCCGGCGCTTCCCCAGCATGCGTCCCGCGAGGCCGATCACCGGTGGGTGCTGCGCACGCCGGACCGCGAGGATGGCGTCGCGGCCTTCCATCAGCTCTGCGATGCCTGGGGCCGACCGCTTCACGATCTGGTCCCGAACCCGGGGGAACTGGGGAGATACGGGCGTGCCTCCCTGCTGAGACTGTTGGCGCAGGACGTCGCGGCGCTCGAGCCCATCGAGCCCGACCTGAGCGCGTGTCTCAGGGCCTTGGTCGCCGGCATCGTCGAGGATCCTCAGATCGCCTTGCACTGTGCGCTGGCCGCCAAAGGACCCGTGAGCGTGTACGGCCGGCTCGACGCGATGGAGGAGATCCTCGCGGAACTGCGGCGCATGCCCTTGCCGCTCCCGCAGAGCACGTTGCCGGTCTGTGCGCGCGCACATGACAAGGCGATGGACATGATCGAAGGGCTGACCTGGCACCGCAGCGTGGATTTGCGGGGCTGCTCATCGGCTGCGCCGGGGTTTTACCCCGCAAGGCCCCGTTGGCTGGACCGAGGCGAGGCCGCGGCGATGCGCGCGCAACTGGCGGCCACGCCGGAGATCTTCTTGACGCCCGCCTTGCGAGCGCTGCGCGATGACGCGCTGCACCTGCTGAAGGAGGATCCAGCGTTCGAGAACATGGTCTTCCTGTCCCGGGAGGAAGCGGACACCGTGCGCGCCGCGCTCCATCTGAGCCGGCTCTTCGCCGTGCGCCAGGTTCCGGCGGCGCCCCCCTGGGGGGCGGCTGTCGAAGCCATGCCGCCGCTGGCGGGCCAGGCGCTGCAACTGTTGCGGCAGTGGGTGGACATCGATTCGCCTGGGTTGCCCTTGCGTCGGGAGCGCTGGTACCTCCACCTCGCGAGGCTGGCGCACAACGCGGTCCGTCGCGTCCAGACCCCGGAGGACCTCGCTCACGGAGCCGATGGGGAGGAGGATCCCGACCGGCCGCCTGCAGCCCTGGTGAAAACGATCGAGCACTCGCGCACTCTCGCAGCAGTGGGCTCGGGAAAGGGTACTGACGCTGCCCCGATCGCCCCGATCGTTCAGCAGGACTGCCCGCATGCATCCCCTCTCGCGCTCCGACTCGACGACATCGACCCCCGGTGAGGCGTCTTCATCCGCCGGCGGGGCCTCGCACGCGAGCGGCCCGGCGCCGAAACGAGCGCGCCACGAAGCGCCAGGCGCGCGTTCGTCGGTGATCGAACTGGGGCGCCCCGCGTTGCTGCAGCCGGCCGGTCCGAGTGAGGCGCCGCCGCAGGACTTCTTCCGGCGGACCGGCGGCGTCGATGTCAACGGACCGGAGAACGAGCGGATCTCCCCGGCCGGCCAGGCCTGGTGGCTGGGCCGCGCCGCGCAGGAGGAACTGCATTGGCGTCTGCCCCCGCAGACGGCGGCGTGGGCGCGGCGTCTGGAGTTCAGCGCCATGCCGCAGGCCGAGGACCGGCGATGGCTGCCTGCGTACCGACAGCGCTGCCCGAACCTCCAGGAGATCGCGTTGCCGATGGACAGCGACGCCGTGATGCCGGCGCTGCGCGCGCATGCCGTGCGGGAGGCCGGCGGCCGATGGGTGCTGCGCCTGAACGGGCGCGAGGACGGCGTCGGCGCGTTCCAGCAGCTGTGCGACGCGCTGGGCCGATCGCTTCACGGGCACGTGAAGCGGCCGGGCGTGCTCGGATCGCACGGGCGGCCGCGGGTGTTCAGGCAACTGGTCCGGGACATCCCCTTGCTTCGCGCGCGGAACGTGGCCACGCAGGCGCTGGCCGGCCACATCGGACAGCTGGTGAGCGCCATCACCCACGACCACCAGATCGCCTGGCGCTGCGCGCACGTCGCGCAGGTCCAGGGAGGCGCCGCCGAACGGCTCGCGGCCATGAACGCGATCGCCGCCGAACTGCAACGGGCCCCGATGCCCGCGCCCCCGAGCTTCCTGCCCGAGCCGGGCGGCGATGCGCTGGCCGACATGATCCTGGGGTTCTCGCGCGGCCCGGATCCCGCCTGGCCAGGCGCGCAGACGGCCGAGCCGCGCTTCTGGCCGATCCGGCCCCGCTGGCTGGACCGCGCCGAGGCGCGCGCCATGACGGACCGGCTCGCAGCCCTGCCATCGGCCTCGCTGACGCCGGTGCTGCGCGCCATGCGCGACGAGGCCCTGCGGGTGCTGCGCCCGCAGGCCGTCTTCGACGGCCTGGTGTTCCTGTCCCGGGAGGAAGAGGAGCTGGTGATCGAGGCGCTGCACCTGGCGCGGCTCTTCGAGGTGCGCGTGTGCTGGCCGGCGTCCGCGGGCGCCCGGGCGCCGCATCCGATGCCGGATGAGGCGAAACAGGCGCTGGCCCGCCTTCGGGACTGGGTCGACGACGGCCCGCGCGACGAAGGGACGCTGCGCCGGGAGCGCTGGTATCTCCATCTGGCGGGCCAGGCACATGCCGGCGCGGCGACCTTCCAGGCCACCGCGGGACTGCTGCGCGGCGCACCCGGCCGGAAGGACCTCGATCCGCCGCCGGTCGAGCTGGTCGAGGCCATCGCCCGCGCGCGGGGCGAGCCGCTGGCGCTCACGCTGGACTACCGCGGCGAACGGGTGTCCTCGCCCGTCACGGTGAACGGCGAGCTGTCGGACCGCCTGACCTTCGGCATCCGCCTGTCCAGCGCCTGGCTGATCGAGGAGGCCGCCGGCCCTGGGACGCTGCAAGTGCGGATGCCCGCCGCGCTCCAGTGGTCGCTCGCGGAATGGCTGACGATCGAGCTGACGCCGGAAGACGCCCGCCGCGGCGGCCCCTGGCGCGAGCGCGTGGGCGCCGGGCTGCTCGCCGACTTCCCCGCCATGACACGGCTGTTCGTCCAGGGCGACACGGCGGCGGACGCCGAGCCCTTTCTCGGCCCCGAGGCGCGGGCTGAGCGGAACGAACGCCACCGGCAATTGGAGGAGGCGAACCAGCTGCTCGGCGCCCTGGTCTGGAACGGCGCGCAGCGCTTCCAACTGCAGGTCCATGCCGGCTTCACCGCCTGGGCGGTTCGTCTCGTCGAACTGGACCGGCTCGTGACGGAGCAGTCGTGGCGCGCCGGGCCGCCTCTGCTGGCGCAGGTGGTCCATCGGGCACTGGACGACGAAGCCTTCATCACGCAATGCGAGGAGCTGATCCACGGCCGGGATGGGTACTGCCTGGATGCGCACGTGCGCGTCCTGCATCAGATGAGCCTGCTGAGGGAGGGGAGCGAGGCGCGCAGCGCGGCCGAGGTCGCTCAGGCCGCGTTCGCCTTTGCCTGCGGGCTGCGCGCCGACCAGGCGGTGATCGAGTCGCAAGGCGACTTCTCCGAGAGCCTGGAGGACGCGCTGCTGCTGCGGCAGACCGTGAGGCAGCGCCTTCACGCGCGGCTCGATGGGCCGCCGGTCAGTGACGAGCCACCGTTCTTCGCCCACTTCGGACGCGCCGGCGCGGCGTGGGACACCCTGGCAGAGCGCCAGCGGCGCGAGCGCCTCGCGGACGCCCTGATCGATGCCGAGGTCCACAGCGGCTTTGCCCTGTCCCAGGAGTGCCTGGAACCCGCGGGGCTGGTGGGCGATCTCCTGGTCAAGGCGCTCCAGCGCGATCCTGGCTATGCGGCGCTGGAGGAGACGCTGCTGGGCGAGGCCCAGGCGCGCTTCGAGATCGCGATGGACGCCGCCGAACTCCTGACCGACGACGAGCCGCGGAGGCAGGCGATCATCGACGCCGCCGCCAGCCGCGCCGCCGATGACGCCGCGCAGTTGCGGCAGGCGCTGCAGGCCCATTGCCGCGCCTTGTTCATTCCCCTGGCCGCGCGCCTGGCGCCTGACCCGCAACCGTCCGCGCCGCAACCGTCCTCGTCCCCACTGTCCTCGTCCTGACGCGACAATCCGCCACCCATGCGCAGTCCCACCGACGACCGTCCCGATCCCGACGCCTTGCTGGCCGCCCTGCGCCGGCAGGCGCAGCCCGAGGCGCGCGGCCGCCTGCGCATCTACTTCGGCGCGTCGGCCGGCGTCGGCAAGACCTTCGCGATGCTGCAGGCGGCCCGGCAGCTCGCCGCGCAGGGGCGCGCGCCGCTGATCGGCGTCGTCGAGACCCATGGCCGCGCCGACACCGCCTCCTTGCTCGACGGCCTGCCGCGCCTGCCGATGCGCCAGATCCCGTACCGCGGCCGCGCGCTGCCGGAGTTCGACCTCGATGGCGCGCTCGAGCGCCTCAAGGACCAGCCCGGCGCGCTGATCCTGGTCGATGAGCTGGCGCATTCCAACGTCGCCGGCTCGCGCCATCCCAAGCGCTGGCAGGACGTCGAGGAGCTGCTCGCCAACGGCATCGACGTCTACACCACCGTCAACGTGCAGCACCTGGAGAGCCTGAACGACGTGGTCGGCGGCATCACCGGCGTGCGCGTGCAGGAGACGCTGCCCGACACCTTCTTCGACCGCGCCGACGAGGTGGTGCTGGTCGACACGCCGGCCGACGAGCTGCTCGCGCGGCTCAAGGCGGGCAAGGTCTACCAGGGCGCGCAGGCCGAGCGCGCGGGCCAGCACTTCTTCCGCAAGGGCAACCTGATGGCGCTGCGCGAGCTGGCGCTGCGCCGCACCGCCGACCGCGTCGAGGATGACGTGCAGGCCTGGCGCAGCAACGAGCGCATCGCGCCGGTGTGGAAGACGGAAGCGGCGATCCTGTGCGCCATCGGGCCCGGCGACGAGGCCGAATCGGTGGTGCGCAGCGCCGCGCAGCTCGCGCGGCAGCTGGCGGTGAGCTGGCATGCGGTGCATGTCGAGACGCCGGCGCTGCACCGGCGGCCCGGCGCGCGCCGCGAGCGCACGCTGCGCGTGGTGCGGCTGGCCCAGGACCTGGGCGCGGCGACCGCCGTGCTCGCCGCGCAGGACCCGGCGCAGGCGCTGGCCGATTACGCGCGCGAGCACAACCTGTCCAAGCTGCTGATCGGACGCGGCCAGCCGTCGCGGCGCCGCTGGGGCCGGCGCGACCTGGCCGCGCGCCTGGCCGTGCACCTGGGCCGCGCGGCGCCGGAGCTGGACCTGATCCAGGTCGGCGCCTCGGCGACGCAGCGCGTGCATGAGGACGCGCCCACGCCCGTGCTCGGCGCCGCGCCGCGCCGCTACCTGTGGGCGGCGCTGGCCTGCATCGGCGTGGCGGTGCTGTGCTGGCCGCTGGCGGGCCGCATCGCCACCGACAACCTGGTGATGCTGTTCCTGCTCGGCGTGGTCGGCGTCGCGATGCGCTGGGGCCGCGGACCGGCGGTGCTGGCGAGCTTCCTGAGCGTCGCGCTGTTCGATTTCTTCTTCGTCGCGCCGCGGCTGAGCCTGGCGGTCAGCGACGTGCAGTACCTGATCACCTTCGCCGTGATGCTGGCCGTCGGCCTGGTCACCGGCCAGCTCACGGCGGGACTGCGCTACGAGGCGCAGGTCTCGTCGGAGCGCGAGGCCAGGGCGCGCGGCCTGTTCGAGCTCACCCGCGAGCTGGCCGGCGCGCTGCAGACCGAGCAGGTCGTCGCGACCGCGGAGCAGCAGCTCGCGCAGCAGTTCGGCGGACGCGCGCTGCTGTACGTGCTCGATGCCGACGACCGGCTGCAGCCGTCGCCGGCCGAGCCGGGCCTGGCGCTGGGCGATCCGCCCGATGCGGGCACGGCGCGCTGGGCGCTCGATCACGAGCGGGCGGCGGGGCTCGGCACCGACACGCTGCCGGGCAGTCACTGGTTCTACCTGCCGCTGCGCGCGCCGATGCGCACGCGCGGCGTGCTCGCGCTGCGGCCTGGCGACGCGCGCCTGCTGTTGCTGCCCGAGCGCCGCGCCCAACTCGAGACCGCCGCGCGCATCGCCGGCCAGGCGCTGGAGCGGGTGCATTACGTCGAGGTCGCGCAGCAGGCGCTGCTGCAGATCGAGTCCGAGCGGCTGCGCAACTCGCTGCTCTCGGCGCTGTCGCACGACCTGCGCACGCCGCTGGCGGCGCTGCAGGGACTGGCGGAAACGCTGTCGCGGCGCGCGCTCGATCCGGGCGCGGCCGAGACCGCGCAGGCGATCGAGCAGCAGTCGCTGCGCATCAACGCGATGGTGCACAACCTGCTCGACATGGCGCGGCTGCAGAGCGGCGCGTTGACGCTCAACCGGCAGTGGCAGCCGGTGGACGAGGTGATCGGCAGCAGCCTGCAGCTGATGGGTGCGGCGCTGGCGCGGCATCGCGTCGTGCTGGACGTGCCGGCGAGCCTGCCGCTGGTGGAGCTCGACGCCGTGCTGATCGAGCGCGTGCTGGCCAACCTGCTGGAGAACGCCGCGAAGTACACGCCGCCGGGCAGCGAGATCCGCGTCATCGCGCGCACGCACGGCGCGGCCGCGGGGGGCGAGATGCGCCTGTCGGTCGAGGACAACGGCCCCGGGCTGCCGCCGGGGCGCGAGGAGGCGCTGTTCGAGAAATTCGCGCGCGGCCACAGCGAGTCGCACCTGCCGGGCGTGGGTCTGGGGCTGGCGATCTGCCGGGCCATCATGCAGGCCCATGGCGGCCGCGTCTGGGCCGAGCGCGTGGCGGCCGCGGGCGGGGCGCGTTTCAGCCTGGCGCTGCCGCTGGGCGAGCCGCCGGCGCTGCCGGCCTTCGAAGAAGATGCACAGGATCCAGGGAGTGAAGACCGTGAGTGAGCCGCAGCCGGTGGCGCTGATCATCGAGGACGAGCCGAACATCCGCCGTTTCGTGCGGCTGGCGCTGGAGGGGGAGGGCTGGTCCGTGCACGAGACCGGCACGCTGCGCCAGGGCCTGATCGACGCCGGCACGCGGCGGCCGGACCTGGTCATCCTGGACCTGGGGCTGCCCGATGGCGATGGGCAGGACTTCCTGCGCGACCTGCGGGCATGGTCGTCGGTGCCGGTGATCGTGCTGTCCGCGCGCGGCGCCGAGGACGACAAGATCGCCGCGCTCGATCACGGGGCCGACGACTACCTCAGCAAGCCCTTCGGCGTGGGCGAGTTGATGGCGCGCGTGCGCGTGGCGCTGCGGCGCAGTCAGGCGCGGGCCAGCGAGCAGCAGGAGCCGGCCTTCCGCTTCGGCGATGTCGAGATCGACCTGGCCGCGCGCCGCGTGCGCCGCGGGGGCGAGGAGGTGCACCTCACGCCGATCGAGTACCGGCTGCTCAGCCACCTGATCGGCCATGCGGGCAAGGTGCTGACGCATCGGCAGCTGCTCAAGGCGGTGTGGGGGCCCGCGCATGTGGAGCAGAACCACTACCTGCGCGTCTACATGGGCAACCTGCGGCAGAAGCTCGAAGCCGAGCCGGCGAGCCCCAAGCATCTGCTGACCGAGACGGGGGTGGGGTACCGGTTGATGCCTTGAGACCTGACGGCGCTGCCGGCGCAACGATCGCGTTGTCACGTGAACCCTGGTGCAGCCTTCGCGCACTGTCGGCCACGTTCAAGCCAAGACCATTGCCATGAAGATCTGCAGCGATCCCGCCGCCTGTTCAGATGCCGCATCCGGCGATGACGGCGACGGCCAGAACTTTGCTCGGGAGCTGCCCTTTCACAACCAGGAAGTCATTCATCCGGAGCTCACGCGCAACCACGAGGCGCGGGTGCTGCGGTTGCACTTCCATCGCGGGGCGCAGGATCGCGGCCTGTGGGCCGCCAACCCGCAGCACTGCCCGCTGGGGCCTCCCATTGTTTGCGCGGCGCCGCATGATGTCTCGTTCAAGGCCGAGAATCAGCGCGCCGCTGAAGAGGCCTTGCGGCGCGTGCGCGATGCGTTCAATCTGCGGTCGCAAGGACGCGCCAAGGCCTGGAACAAATGGCCGGCTTCCAGGTTGTCGGCGCCTGTTCCCGTCGCTCCAAGAGTCTGGCCCGCCTCCTACACCTTCGATCCGCTGACGGCCACGCCACGTCTCGTGCATGCCACCGGGTCCCTCGGCGTCTGGCAGGGCGCGCTTCCCAACTGCGGAGGGCAGAGCCGGGCGGCGCAGGACTATCTCGCGGTGACGTTTCCCAAGGTGCAGACCTCCATCGCCCTGCTGCGCGTGGATCACTGCTTCACCATCGTCGGGACCGTGGATCCCGTCTTCGTGGATGCGCCGTTGGATCAGTGGCCGTCCCATCTCTTTGTTTGCGATCCGTGGGCCAACATCTGTTGCCCCGCTCCGGACTACCCCTTGCGGTTCCGGGAGCGGATGGAGAAATGGGCGCGCGACGGAAAGCGCTTATTGCTTGGCGATGCCTGGTCCAGCCCGATGTCACCGGACTTGTTGTCCGGTGCGCACGCGCTTTGTTCAATCGACGTGCGGACGAATTTTTCTTGTGGGCAATGCGAGGTCACGCAGTTCCGGTCGCAATGGCTGCATGCGCAGTTGGCCGCCGTGTCGGGCAACGAAAACGCGTCTGGCGACGCGGCGGGAGGCCAGCATGCTGGCGATGTAGCATTGCCAGCACGCCCGCGGGGCGCGATATCGACAACTCGCTCACCAGGAGACAGCACATGATCCAGCAGGCCCAGGTCGAACTCGCGAAGACCTTCTTCGAGCAGTCCAAGAAGGCGTTCGAACAGAACTACGCGGCGTGGAGCACGGTGCTCACGTCGCAGAAGGCGATCATGGAATCGATGCGCGCGGCGGGCACGCCTTTCGAGGTCGCCGCCGATGAGTTCCAGAAGCTGATCGACTTCCAGGAGCAGCAGTTCCGCGCCACGGTCGACTTCATGACCAAGATGCAGGCGGACTACGCCAAGCTGGTCCAGAAGAAGGGCAAGTAAGTCCATCAATAAGTCCATCACGGCGTCCGGGTTGACGCCGCCGATCGCGCGATGGAAGAATCGTGCCCACGCCGGGCGGCTGCGCCTGGCGTCTGTCCTCTTCGATAACAGGAGGTGCCCCATGAAGACCCGTACATCCATTCCCTGCTGATCGCCGACGGCTGCCTGCTGGCAGCATCGTGACGGCGCCTGTGCGCGCCCCCTGCACGTCCGTCGGTTCCCTGACTTCACCAGGACCCGCCCGCGCCACGCGGCGGGTGACGGACGTCCATGCACCTCCAATCCTTGCCGCTGTTGCGCTCTCCGCGCACGGCGCATCTCGCGGGCAGCCGCCTGCAAGCGGGCCACTCCGCCCATGACCCGCTGCCGCTCGCGGCGCTCGAAGGCCGCCACGTGGTCATCGAGGAAAAGCTCGACGGCGCCAATGCCAGCCTTTCGTTCAGCGAGCGCGGCGGCCTGCTGCTGCAGTCGCGCGGCCATGACCTGATCGGCGGCTTCGGCGAGCGCCAGTTCATTCCGATGAAGATCTGGGCGCTGGCGCATGAGCGCCGGCTGATCGAGCGACTCGAGGACCGCTATGTCATGTACGGCGAGTGGGCCTATGCCAAGCGCAGCGTCTGGTACGACCGGCTGCCGCATTACTTCAACGCGTTCGATCTCTTCGATCGCGCGACCGGCCAGTTCCTGTCGACGCCCCGCCGTCATGCGCTGCTCGCCGGCTCGCCGGTGCTGTCGGTGCCGGTGCTGTACGCCGGCCCGATGCCGGCGCAGCCCAGGCTGCTGGGGGCCCTGGTCGTGCGCTCGCTGGCGAAGTCGGCCGGCTGGCGCCAGGCATTCGAAGCCGCGACGCGGCGGGAATCGCTGCCGCTCGATCTGTGCTGGCAGCAGACCGACAAGTCGGACCAGTCCGAAGGCCTGTATCTGAAGGTCGAGGACGACGAGCAGGTGCTGGGCCGCTACAAGCTGGTGCGGCCCTTCTTCACGCATACCGCGCTCGATGGCGACGGCCGTCACGCCAAGCGGCCGATCCTGCCCAACGGGCTCGCGCCGGGCGCGGATCTCTTCACCGAGGTACCGGCGGTCACCTGGCGCGAGCTCGGACTGCGGACGATCACCTCGCTGCAATCGCTCAAGGCTTTCGCCGCGGAGACCGCCGATGTGAACAGGGAGCGCGAGCTCCGATGCTCCTGATGGGTGCCGTGTCCGATGCCTGAGGGCGCGCCGCCTGACGCTCAGTCCGTCAGCCAGCGATCGATGACCTGGTCGAGCGCCGCTCTCAAGCCGGCACCGTGCATCGCCGCATCGCGGCGCAAGATGTTCAGCGGCACGCGCGCCTGGGCCAACTCGCCGGCATGGCCGATCAGCCATTGCTCCAGACGCGCCGGGTCGCACTCGAGGTGGAACTGCAGCGCGAGCGCATGGCCGCCAATCGCGAAGGCCTGATGAGGGCAGAGCGGCGTCGAGGCAAGGCTTGGCACCCCGTCCGGCAGGCCGAACTGGTCGCCATGCCAGTGCAGCACCGGCTGCCCGTTCGCGAGCGGCGCCAGCGCCGACGCGAGGCCCGCCTCGGTCAACGTCAGCGGCGCGAAGCCGATCTCCTTCTGGCCATGCGGCATGGGCTGGACCTCGGCCCCGAGCGCGCGCGCCATCAACTGCGCGCCCAGGCAGATGCCCAGCAGCGGGCGACGCGAGGCAAGGCGGCGCTGGATGAGCGCGATCTCGTCGTTCAAGTACGGGTAGAGTGCGTCGTCATAGGCGCCGATCGGCCCGCCGAGCACGACCAGCAGATCCACGCCGTCGAGGTCGAGATCGCGCAGGTCGTCGACACCCGCGTCCAGCGTGATGAAGCGCTCGAAGCCGCGCCCCTCGAGCACGGGGCGGAGCAGGCCCAGGTCCTCGAAAGCGAGGTGGCGCACGGCGAGGACGGTCTTGGCGTGGTTCATGTCGGCGGCGCGAGGCATCGCGCGGTGGTGGCGAAGCGAGCGACGAGTATCGGCGCTCGCCGCGCGCCGTCGCGTATCCGATCGTCCAGCCGAATCATCCATTCGTAGGGGGAAGGTCGAGGATCTGGGCGTCTTCGTCGCGCTGGCCGACGGCGGCCCTGACCAGGGGAGTCGGCCTACTCCTCATCGCTCCGACTCCTCAGCATCGACCTTCGCATGGAGGCCTTGTTGATGACTTCGCGGCTTCCTTCGTTCTCGGGGAGCCCCTTGCGGGCCTCGGTCCACGGCGTCTGGCGATGGGTCATGGTGGCGAGCGCGGAGGCGTCGTATCGACCATAGGCCGCGCGATTCACTCCCGCGCCCACCGATGTGAATCGCTCAGCCCACTCGAATCGGTGAGGCCGCTCGGCGCGTACGGCGATGCCACAATCGCCGGATGACTTCGCCGCCCTCGCGCCCGCCGCGCGTCTCCGTCCAGACCGCCGACTTCGACCTCTCGGCCGAGACCCTGGCGCTGCGCGCGGACGATGGCGGCGTCGGGGCGGTCGTGAGCTTCGTCGGCACGGTGCGCGACGGCGCGGACGGCGCACCGGTGACGCTGATGGAACTCGAGCACTACCCCGGCATGACCGAGACCGCGATCGAAGCCATGATCGACGAGGCCTTCCGCCGCTTCGACCTGCGCGGCGCGCGCGTGATCCATCGCGTCGGCCCGCTCAGACCGCGCGATCAGATCGTGCTGGTGCTCGTCAGCTCGCGGCATCGCGGCCAGGCCTTCCAGGCCTGCGAATTCCTGATGGACTACTTGAAGACGCAGGCGCCGTTCTGGAAGAAGGAGCACGGGCCGGATGGCGCCCGCTGGGTGGACGCGCGCGTCGCCGACGACGAGGCGCTCGCGCGCTGGGGGATCAACGTGGAGGGCAATGGCCGATGAGCTGGGTGCAAGTGGCGGCGGTGTCCGCCGGCGCGTCGGGGGGCGCGCTCGCGCGCTGGGGCGCGGGACTGTGGCTGAACACGAAGTGGCAAGGCTTCCCGCTGGGGACGCTGGCCGTCAACCTCATCGGCGGTTTCCTGATCGGCATGGCGCTCGAATGGTTCGGGCGCCATCCCGATGACCTGCTCAAGCTGCTGCTCGTCACCGGCTTTCTCGGCGGACTGACGACCTTCTCCTCGTTCTCCGGCGAATCGCTCTCGCTGCTGCAGCGCGGCGAGTTCCTGCTGGCGCTGGGCCACTCGGCCGCGCACGTCGCCGGCTCGCTGGCCGCCGCGGCCGCCGGGCTCAAGATGATGCAGATGCTGATCGCGGCATGAGCGCCGCATGACTGCCGATCAGGGCATGGGCGGTGGCATGGGCATGGGGCTTGCCGCGAACGGTGGGCTCTTGAAAATGGGGGACACACTCCCACTTGGCTTCGCAACGGAGGTCATTCACCCATGCGAGTCGACAAGCTCACCACCCGCTTCCAGGAAGCGCTGGCCGAGGCCCAGAGTCTGGCCGTGACCAGCGACAACCCCTACATCGAACCCGTCCACGTCCTGGCCGCCATGCTGGCCCAGGACGAGGGCCCCAAGGCGCTGCTCGAGCGCGCCGGCGTCAAGGTCCCGGCCCTCAAGTCCGCCGTGGACACGCTGCTGGCCGGCCTGCCCCAGGTCCACGGCGAGGGCCAGCAGGTCCAGCCCGGCCGCGACCTCGTCAGCCTGCTCCAGGCCGCCGAGAAGGAGGCGTCCAAGCGCGGCGACCACTTCATCGCCAGCGAGATGTTCCTGCTCTCGCTCGCCGATGCAAAGTCCGACTTTGCCGGCGTCGTGCGCGGCCACGGCCTCACGCGCAAGGCCCTGGAGTCCGCCATCGAGGCGGTCCGCGGCGGCCAGAAGGTCGACAGCCAGGAGGCCGAAGGCAACCGCGAGGCGCTCAAGAAGTACACCCTGGACCTCACCGAGCGCGCCCGCCAGGGCAAGCTCGACCCGGTCATCGGCCGCGACGACGAGATCCGCCGCGCCATCCAGGTCCTGCAGCGCCGCAGCAAGAACAACCCGGTGCTGATCGGTGAGCCCGGCGTCGGCAAGACCGCCATCGTCGAGGGCCTGGCCCAGCGCATCGTCAACGGCGAGGTGCCCGAATCGCTCAAGGACAAGCGCGTCCTGGTGCTGGACATGGCCGGCCTGCTCGCCGGCGCCAAGTTCCGCGGCGAATTCGAGGAGCGCCTGAAGTCCGTGCTCAAGGAAGTCGCCGCCGATGAAGGCCGCATCATCCTGTTCATCGACGAGATCCACACCATGGTCGGCGCCGGCAAGGCCGAGGGCGCCATCGACGCCGGCAACATGCTCAAGCCCGCGCTCGCGCGCGGCGAGCTGCACTGCATCGGCGCCACCACGCTGGACGAGTACCGCAAGTACGTCGAGAAGGACGCCGCGCTGGAGCGCCGCTTCCAGAAGGTGCTGGTCGACGAGCCCAGCGTCGAGGCGACGATCGCCATCCTGCGCGGCCTGCAGGAGAAGTACGAGGTCCACCACGGCGTCGAGATCACCGACCCGGCCATCGTCGCCGCGGCCGAGCTCTCGCACCGCTACATCACCGACCGCTTCCTGCCCGACAAGGCCATCGACCTGATCGACGAGGCCGCCGCCAAGATCAAGATCGAGATCGACTCCAAGCCCGAGG